>Ga0325404_1007739_pt1 | contig 11171 bp, 6 predicted proteins | sample PopdelMetagenome_18_FD_205664 | JGI IMG/M metagenome (GOLD analysis project Ga0325404, IMG submission 205664) | Populus deltoides microbial communities from Bellville, Georgia, United States - Xylem-Control-R1 | ecosystem: Host-associated > Plants > Phyllosphere > Stem > Wood/Secondary xylem...
CGACACATCACTCGAACTTTAATGAAGAAATGTGTGACACGTTGTCTGACCCTTTTATCATCTCCTTTAGCCAAGAAGGCTAATTGAGTTGCCATATTCATGCGAATGAACATAGCATCTCCGACCATCTCACAGGATCCGGCCATCACCACTCGACTTAGAAACATCTGCTTTATAAGGATCAATTATCCCCATCACACATTTATGCCTCATTTAGCTCAATAAACTCAATAACATCTTGTCCCTGATCAGCCACCTCTGCATTAGCAGATTCAAGCTGATTAAGAGTTCACTTTCCAATCAATGAATATGGAGTTTTAAACCTCTAAATCTAGTATGGTTTGTTTCTAATGATATATCTACATTCCCCTCACAAGGTTTAGGTAATGATACATTTATGGCTTAATCTCCACAATGATCTTGACAAAGTACCTTACCCAATCATCTACGACTGAAGAAGAATGCACCATAACAAAAAAAGACTCTTAGGGTGTTCTCACATGTGATTTTGGTTTACAAGAGGATGAAAAGGGACCATACATCACCTATTTTAGAGAGGAAGGTTTTAGAAGAGAAAGAATAAGAATCTTCCCTAATAACCTTTTGGAAAAAACCATCATGGTTTTGAAATTTCTGTTATTAGCTTGCTTACAAAAAGGCATCTGTTTTTGAGTAGTGAAGGAGGGATTTTTTTAGAGGAAAATCATGAAGAAGAAAAAAAGAAAACTTAGAAAGATTAAGAGGAGGAACCCTAAAACTTATTTAAAAAAAAAAAGCTACAATAATTATGTACTAAGTTAAGAAAGAAGGAAAGAAGAGAATCAAGGTCAATCTCGGATCAAAAAGAAGCTAAAAATCAACAATAAATAAACAAATAATCCATAGTAGGAATCAACATTTCCTTTACAAGGTATACCTTTAAACTTTAATGGGGGGTGTAGCTGAATGAGCACACCCTCTCCTTGTATTTTGTTTTTAAAATTCATGTTTAAAATGTTTATTATGCATCCATTATAGTCATATGTTAGTTTAAATGTCATGAATGTTTGTTTAAAGTAATTTCATCATACCTTAAAAGTTAGTTTGTGCATGCTCAAGTTTGTTTGATGCCTTGTTTAATGTTTAAGAGATGAGATTGGAGTGATAAATGTTTGCATAAAATGTTGTTTTGCATGCTTTAATGTTTAGTTAATCAATAATGTAGATATGAATATGTTAAAGTATGATGTTGTTGATTAGGCTGTTTTAAGTAGCTTGTTAGGTTTGTTTGAAGTTGTAAGCATGAAGTTTGAGTTTAGAAACAAATGGAATGCTCATAGAAAAAATATTTATACCTAAGAGAATGCATTTTTTACTTGCTATAGATAATAGGTTTTGATTGTTGTTCTCGAAGTTTCTTGTTGTTTCTATTCTTTCAAGTAAGTTGTGTGTAACGTCTCTAAGCTATAGTTACAATGCTTAAGTTTTTTTTCCTAGTTTTATGCTTTTTTTCTGGGTTCATGTAGTTTTGGGCAATTTTAGAGAATTTTTGGGTTTCTTCCATTGAATGTTCTTAAGTTACAAATTCTGATTTCTCACAAATCAGTGTTTTGGCTTACATTATGTACATAGATTCAAATTGGGATCTATGTATGATTATTCTTTGTCATCAATATGTTCATTAGAAACTTGATTTTTACTAATCGATCCTTTTTAATTTTGAATATCCAAGTATGTGTTCATAAATGTCAGGTTCAATTAATTTTAAGTCATTCTTAGTTTGTTTTTCTTGCATGATGCACCTTATGTTTCATTGTTCCATGCTCAATGTTTTTATGCCTTTTATTTGACAAGATTTGGTTGAAATTTTCAACTTGGTTTCTAGGTTCTTCTTCTTGTTCAACGTGTTCTTAGTAGAATTTCAAACAAAAATCTTATTTGATCTTTTTTCTTTTCTTTTTTTTAGTATGGGCTTTGTTTTGGAGCTTTAAGGCTTTGGGTTGGGAAGCCCAGCTCTCGTGGCTAGGCTGAGTCCATTATGAGCCTAAAGCAGTGTTTGTTGTGCAAAATTTTACAAAGAAAAAAATGCATTTTTTAATCCTTATGACGTGTTTAACAAACATGTCCTAACAAATTTTTGATAGTTTTCTTTGCTGAATTTTTTTTCTTGTTTTGCTAAACAAACCCCAAATGATTTTCAAAAATTCTAAAATTATTTGTGGGTCCCTCGTATGTTTTTCAACCATTTTATTTAATATTTAGGTTATAAACTTAACTATAAGATACTGACCTGATATTAAATATACATGTTTTTCTTCAAAATTTAAGAAAAATACAAAAAAAATCTCTTATTTAAAAATATAAAAATATGTTTTTATTTGTGTGTATACTTTTAAATTCTAAAACTTTTCGTGCATATTTTATATAAAAAAAACAAGTTGTGTTTTTATCCTACTTTAAAAAATATAAAAATCAATTAATGGGTATCATAATAAGTTTGTGATTATCCATTAGTATTTAATCTAAATTTCAAAAACACCATATAAATTAATTTGTTTATTAATACATAGGGTGTGAATTTTACATTGTAATGTATATGAATTGGCAAATATAAATGTTAGAAACTAATTGTAGACTTTAATATTTAAAGGTATAAAATTACACTTTGAAGTATATCTTCAAGATATACAAAATAGAAATAAATATAATATTAAAATTTAGATCTTAAAATGCTTAGGTTTTAGCATGATAAAGTAGAAACATCCTTACTAAGGGATTTGTCTTGAGTTTCTAAAGACAAGGATCTCTTTATTGAAGAGGATTTACCTCAAATCAATAAGAAGAGGACGCGTCGTCTGGTCCTCTCTCTCTCTCTCTCTCTCTCTCTCTCTCTCTCTATATATATATATATATATATATATATATATATATATATATATATATATTCAAAACGGCGCCGTTTTAGATTGAATTAGGGATTTTTGCTGATTTTTAATTTAGTCTTGCAGGTTTCAATTGGTTTCAATTGAACCCCTAATTGACCATTAAACTTTTAATTTCTTCAATTTCACCCCTGATTTTTGTCAATTGAGCCCCCATAGTCCGGCACCTTTTGCAGATTAGTTCTTGGCTATAAATTTCTTCAATTTTGCCCATGATTTCAATCAATTAACTTGGTAAAAATTAAATTTGGTCTCTTAAAATTCCAATATTCTCAATTAAGCCTAAATTGGCTCCCAAACTTAATGTTTAACCAATTGATCCCAAAATAAAATTAATTTGACCCATTTAAAGTATAATTAAGTCATTGCACTTAATTAAATCCTTCAATTGGACCCAAATTAATTCTTAAACGTAATTAAAATTCAATTTGGCCCATGATTAAATCAAATTGACCTATTAAAAATTTAATTATGTCATTGGACTTAATATTTATGCAAATTCATCCAATAATCATTTAATTTGATTTTGAACTTGCATTTTCTCTTTATTTTGGGGCATAATAGGGTACAATTAGGCCTTAAAATTTCCTCCAAAATTACAGCTTGATTCCCTGGTTTGCTTTCTCCATGTTGTTAGCTTTTATTATTATTTTTTGATTTTTGATTTTGAAAAAGAAATTGATTTTTGGGGAATAACCTAGAATTGGGTTATGACATCCTCTATGCCAGAAAGAACTTTGATCCTATATATGACAGTGATGAAAACAGCTATAAGGTATGTGTTAAGCCAGCATAATCAATATGAGAGGAGAGAACAAACAATTTATTACTTGAGCAAAAATTTGAATGATCGTTCTTTAGTTTGGAGTGCAAAAAGGTTAGTGTTATTGGCAGAATATGATATCATCTATATGACAAGGAAGGCCGTAAAGGGTAGCGTAATTATTGATCATTTAGCAAATAATTATGTAAAAGACTATGAGCCACTAAATTTTTATCTTCCTGATGAAGAAGTGTTAACAGTTAAGAATTATGGCAGAATGGATGATTGGTGGACCATGTATTTTGATGGAGATGTGAACGTATTAAGGAATGGGGATAGAGCAGTAATAATTTTCTTAGAAAAAAAGTAGTATCTTGTTTTAGTGAGATTGTAGTTTGAATGCACCAACACCACCGAATATGAAGCTTGTATCATCCATTTATAATTTACTTTAGAGCTAGATGTTGAAAAACTTAATGTTTATAGAGATTCAATGTTAATTATCTACCAGGTAAAAGGAGAATGGTAAGCTAAAGATGATAAATTAAAGTTATATCAAGATTATCTCTCAAAGTTGGCTAGTGAGTTCGAAGAGATAAAATTCACTCATATGGGTAAAGACAAGAATCAGTTTGTTAATGTCTTGGCTACCATAGCCTCAATGAAACGAATCAATATTGGGAGTAGAATTCAACCAAATAAACATTGAAGTTAGAAATTTTTAAGCTCATTATTGCTCACTTGAAGAGATAATAAATGAAAAACCATAGTATAGTGACATTAAAAAGTTTATCTAACACCAGGAAGATCCTCCTAGAGTCTCCAAAATGAATGCAAAAACTTTGAGGAAAATGGCAATGGATTATTATTTAGATGGTGAAATCTTGTATAAAAGGTTATTCGATGGAACTTTTCTAAGGTGTTTGAATGAAAAAGAAGCTAAATAAGCATTACAAGAAATTCACGAGGGAATCTATACAACTCATGCTAATGGACATATAATGGTAAAAAAAATACAACAATCTAGATACTTTTGGTTGATTATGGAAATAGACTATATTACTATGTCAAAAAGTGTCACAAATGTCTGATATATGGAGACAAAATAAATGCACATTTGGCTTCTTTGTTCAACATGACCTCACCTAGTTTGCACACTTCATAAATTTATTTATGGCTTAAAGCAAAGTCCTCATGTTTGGCATGTAAAATTAAGTGTTGCTCTTAAAGTTCTTGGTTTTACAAGAAGCTCTACAGATTCTTCCTTGTTTATTCATCTTAGTTTAACTTTTAAGCTAGTTGTGCTCATCTATGTGGATGATCTTATTATAACTAGAAATAATGGTGATTCAATAACTCAGCTTAAGAAGCTTTTCAACAACAATTCCTTATTAAAAATCTTGACTCTTTAAAGTATTTTTTAGGGATTGAAATGGCAATTTCCAGTAAAGGACTCTTTCTAAATCAACGCAAGTATGTTGTTAATCTATTGCAGGATGTTGAGATGTTGTATACTAAACCTTTTGTAACTCTTTTAGACATCAAATTAACACTGGATTCTTCTAGTAAACCTTTTGTTTCTTACAATCACTATCAGAAGATTGTTGGTAAGCTAATTTGCTTAACAATCACGCGACCAGATATTAAATTTGTTGTCAACCTCGTTAGTCAATATATACATGTTCCCACTATTCAACATTTTGGTATGATTAACCGTATATTACAGTATCTCAAAGGGACAATTGACCGTGGAACTGTTTTGACTTGCAATGATCATACTAACATCATGAGCTACTTTGATTCTAATTGGGCAAGAAATTCTCTCGATCGTCGATCTACCACAAGATATTTAATGTTTGTTGGTGGTAATTTGGTATCTTGGAAAAGAAAAAAAAACAACTTGTAGTAGCTCGCTCAAGTGCTGAAGCAGAATATCGTGCTATGACCTTTGCTATTAGTGAACTGTTTTGGCTCAAAAACTTCCTTGCAGATTTGGGATTTCCTTATGTCACTCCTATGCAATTATTTTGTGATAATCAAGCTGCTAAGCATATTGCATCTAACTCGGTGTTTCATGAACGCACCAAGCATACTGAAGTGGATTGTCATTAAATTCGTCAACAAGTTCAAGCTAAATTCACCCAACGTCAACATGTAACATGTATGTTCTTATTATCAACTAGTTGATGTACTCACCAAAGTTTTACCATCTACTCAATTTCATCGATTATTAAGCAAACTCGAATCTACCAATCCATTTAATTCAGCTTGAGGGGGAGTATTGAAGATATTAAAGATATTCTGAAGATCTCTACCATTATGTCATTGCCTAGAATAAATTATGTGTTCCCTTATTTAGATATGATCGTGTCTTTATTATTAGTATATAGTCATGACAATGATCATAAAAGAAATTATGGGCAAGGTATGCTTTTCTTGCTGCATAATTTCTCTCCTATATATATTTGTACAGTTTCTAAGTTTTATACATAAGACAAGATTGCTATCTCTTAAAATTCTACAAAATATAGTAAGATATATTTATAGGTTTCTCCTTTAAAAAAACTAGAATTGATAAGTGCTTGAATTTCAAGACATGATAATCTTAGTGTATTAATAGTATTGTGCTTTAAAAACATTAAAATAGTATTAAAAACATATCGAAATAATGTTTTTCAAAATGTTTTTTATTTGAAAATGCATTGAAATGATATTTTTTAAAAACATTATTTTTAATATTAGTATATCAAAATGATTTAAAAACATAAAAACTTATAATACGAAGCAAAAAAAAAATTAAATTTTTTATAAAAATGCGGGTTAGCCGCATAGCCAAACCGGGTCTTAAGTTTCATTTTGATTACTTTGAAACCAAGACACATGATACTTTAAAAGAAAATCGGTTTGCTTATAAAACAAAGCAAGGCAACCTTAATTTTAATCTAAAGCACACTAGTTTATTGTAAAGGTCGCCATTTTTATAATATAACTACGAGTTACTCTAGACACTACTTTTATTAATGTGACGTTCATTTAACGATGCAACATATCACAAATACAATAATATCAAACAAGCCATTATATTTTAACAAAATTCTATTAACATCATGAACAATTTCACTTATCCAAACTTATATAGTTCCCTTAGAAATATAGTTTTGAAACTCGGCTCGGCCTGGCGGGTCGATCCAGGGCTGGAACCGGGCCGGGTTGAAGAAAAAATAAGAGAAGAAAAAACCCGGTATGACCCGGCAAGATCCGGTCAAAAACTCAGTTGCAACTCGTTGACTTTTTTTTTTTACTAAAACGATGTCATTTTGATTTTAAAAAAAAATTAACTCGGACAACCCAGTAACCCTATCAAAATTCAAAACCTGGATCTTGAATCGGGTCAGTTCTAAAAACTATGATTAGAAATTTGAGTTCAAACTTTATGTCAATCAGTGAAAACCAAAATCACATGGATTGTCAGCCTAACAAAAGGATTTCATATGAAACATCGGTGAGAGAAAACATCAAATTATTAAAAAAGATGAAAATCAAATACATCCTTAATATCAATTTTGTCCTAAACTATTTTTTATATCAATTTTACCTTGAGCTATTTTGATTCCTCAATTAGGATTTCCATTAAAATCATTTATTTAAAAATATTAAATTTTCTATAAAATGATTTTTTTAAGTACAATTTGGATTAAATTTTTTTTAAAAAAATAGATGGAGTCCTTGATTGAGATTTTTTTAAAAAGAATTAAGGGTAAAAATGATATAAAAAAATGTTTGGTGGCAAAATTAAGATTATCTATAGTTGAGATATAACATTAAGGTTTGCCCTTAAAACAAATTCCTAGGCTAGCCCTTTCTATTCTTTTCCCCCAAATCAGTCAAGGACAATTAAAGTTAGGGGTGAGAAACAAAACTTACGAAATTGAGAAAAATATAATTATAAAAATTTAATTATAAAATTTTTTTAATTAAACTAATTAGAAAAATTTAGAAAAATTCAGTTCAATTCAATTCCAGAAAGCTAAAACTAATAAACCAATCCAAATTAAACCAATTCTAGCTAAACTAAATAAAGTTAAAAGAACCCAGGATATACCCCCAGACTCTATTTATCTCTCTCTCTCTCCCAGCATCTCAATCTCTCTCTTTCTCTCTTGTGTGTCCTGTTTTTATCTAGCACATATCTCAAAGACAAAACATCCCCCATTCTTTTTCCATTGCAATTTTCACCTGAAATCCAACTGGTAACATGAAAACTTTTAATTTATCAAACTGATCAATCAGACCATGAGTGTGAAGAGTTTTGTTGAAGAAGGTATTGCATGAGTCGTATTGGGTGCTCCACTCACCCTTTGGATCTAATCAAGGTCTGCAGGCAACTCCAAGACGAGTGGAGCACCCATCAGTGTTTTTGGATAAGTCCAACCCACAACCCACAAGCTCAATAATATAAACTCAACCGGACCGGATGAAATTAAAATTATTTGATTTAAATCGGTTTTAGTTTGAATTAAAAAAAAATTAATTCAATTATTTTTAAAATTTAAAATAATTATTTTTTTAATTTTAAATCAAATCGAACCAAAAATACTCAAATCGAGCAAAGCAAGCAAACTGAAACTCAATTTGAAGTTCCTTTCAAGGAAAACCAACCATGTCCCCTGAGATTATTCAAACTTTTGCGCCAGCAAATCTCCATTAGTTAATTAAACACGCATCACTGAGAAAATCAACCTGGGCCATGAACTTATATAAAGTTCTCTTTAGCTATTGGATCAGTATAAAAATAAGGCTTTTTTTTAACATTAATTATTAGCTAGGGCATGATCCCCCTGTTGAGTACAAAAATAACATTAAGAGTATATTCAGTGGCATTTACAATGATCCTCAGATTTTGATGCAAGTTGGATATACAAATTGATAGGTAACAGCCCTTCTACTATTTCTATTAATGGTTCATAGGTGCGCGGCATTTCATTTTAAGTGCATGTTTGAGAGTGTAGTTGTTGTTTTTTAAAGTGTTTTTTGTGTTAAAATGTATCAAAATAAAATTTTTTATTTTTTAAATTAACACATCAAAACAATTGAAAATATATTACAAAAATTATTTTAACAAAAATTATTTAAATTTTTATGGAATATAATTTCCACCGGCGTTCACTCTTTTCTTGAAGGTCACATCAGCTTAAAATGTTCAAAGATCATTGTCCAGAAGCAAGAGATTACGTAAAGATGTGAAATAAAATGGATGATGAGAGAGCAGCTTTCCCTTTTTTTATCTTAAAAATGAAAGAGACGACTTGTTCCGAAGCCCCCACTAGGAAATCTATATTCTATCTAAATTCTTATAAAATGGTATATTTACATTGGATTACTAAACCTATCGATCACCTCCAGAAGAAAAAAGTGAGACTGCACTTCACGTCGTGGCCTCCTAAAGAAAGGAATTTGTTTTCTTTTTATGCATTCGGGTTTGATTTTTTTTTTTAAATGTATATCATCTCTGCAGTGTTTTATTTATTCATCTTTTACTTATCCATTAAGCTTGTAAGGTGTTTAGTGATCCTGAAAATTAATCGTGGTGCACATAAACTGGTCTAGATATCCTAAATTATAAAAAAAATAAGACTGTTTTGAAATATGCATGGGTTAAAAGGCGGTTTTTATTAGTAATTTGTTGGGTATGAAATCAAATAAAAAATAAAATTAATTGGTTTAGAAGTATGAAAATATTGTTTTTAAGATATTTATTTGTTCCATATAGAGACAACATCTCTAAGATAAAACCAAGTTTTTTAAATCTCTAAAAAAATCAAATAAAATAAATAAAATAAAATACATTTTTATATTTAGTTTTATCACAATATAATATCTTTCTAGAATACAACTAAATCCTCTAAAAAAATAAATAGAAATACAAAGAAAAGAAAATATGTTTTTTTTCTATCATTTTTCTATGTGTAATAACATGTATATATAATCTTAAAATATTTTAATAAAATTATATGATTGTTAATAAGATAATTATATTTTGAATCAAATTAAATGGCTATTATTTAATTTTATCCCAATAATTATAAATATAAAAATTAGTTAAGAAAGTTAAAATAAATTAACTTAATAAAAAATTAATTTTACTAACAAATTAAATTTTAAATTACCGAAGTGACAAGTATCATCTTTTAATTTTATAAATATCTATTTAATAAAATTAAAAACTTATTTAGTTTCCTATACAATAAAAAATTATACTTATAATCAAATATTTCTTTCCAAATTTCTTCTTTATTCGACATTTCTCCATGAGAAATCCATTTGAACAACGTTTTTAGTAAAAAAGAGAGAGAAAAGGAATGGTATTGTACGTTCATGTCCAAGCTGTAAAAGAAGCATTATTTCAATCAGGAGAAAGCACTGTAAATGCCAGCTATTGAAAACATATTAGCTGTCTGAAATCGAAATGGATGATCACGGTGTACACTCCTGGCCCTGCCTGTCCAAATATAACCATATATTTGTCGAATAAAACGACAAACAATTTTATGTTGACATTTATTACTCCTTTATCCACGTGGCCACACAAATCCAACTGGATGCACAGTGGACAATCAAGTAGTTAATGTATATTTTGTTTACTATTCTGGTTGTAATTATTTTTTAAAATATTTTTTATTTAAAAATATATTAAAATAATATATTTTTTATTTTTAAAAATTATTTTTGATATTAATACATTAAAATAATATAAAAATACTAAAAAAATATTAATTTAAAATAAATAAATAAATAAATAAAAATTTTTTTTCAAAAACACTAATGCAAAAACAAATAAGAATACTTGTTATAGTTTAATATATTTTTTATTTAAAAATATATTAAAATAATATTTTTTTTAAAAAAAATTATTTTTAATATTAGCACATCAAACGATTTGAAAATATAAAAAAATAATTTAAAAATTTAAAAAAATACGATTTACACCATGTTTCTAAACTTGTCTAAAAATATGGTAGCATTGTTGCGAAGATGATAGATTTTGCAATATTAGTGTGCGTGCGTGCGTGCGCGTATATGTGTGTGTATAGAGTGGAGGATCATGTTTACTTTATATTAGAGTAGGGTTGTATTGTATACACAAAAAGAAAGTGAAACATTCTGATTATAATTAGATTTTGGGCACAACTACAAACACAAAAGTGAAATCTTGTTTTTAAGATTTATTTTCTGTATGTGGTTTGTAGTTTTGTTCTAAATGTGAATGAATAATGATGGTGATGTTATGTTTTTGGACCACACAAGTTCTTTTTTATTTTATTTGATGGTGATATGTATTTTTTTTTTGTATAGTTTATGTTTTAATATATTTTTTAGATATATTTTTACATTAACATGATGTATTTGAGACATTCAATAAATTCTACAAGGAACAATAGGTTTAAATTCAAAAAATCAAGGAAATTAACATATCTCCTTAATTGCTA
>Ga0325404_1007744_pt1 | contig 11167 bp, 11 predicted proteins | sample PopdelMetagenome_18_FD_205664 | JGI IMG/M metagenome (GOLD analysis project Ga0325404, IMG submission 205664) | Populus deltoides microbial communities from Bellville, Georgia, United States - Xylem-Control-R1 | ecosystem: Host-associated > Plants > Phyllosphere > Stem > Wood/Secondary xylem...
GTCGGCCCACCTAATTGGGTTGAGCCTAAGAAAGTTGGATTGGGTCGATCTCAGCCCAAAATGGTTGGGTCGATCTTGGCCCAACAGATCCATTTTTTTTTGTTTTCTTTTTGCTGGTTCGGACCAAAACAGGTTCGGCCTAAGCCTGTAGATTGCTAGTCTGGCCCAATAACCATACTAATTGATTATGTTGCATGCAGACTGAGAACTCGTTCTGCATGCAGCAACCTGGTTATAGCGATGAAGTGGCGGCGCTACCTAATGCGGAGTGCCTGGCTAGAGGTCTGGTTGGTCGTGATGATGAGGGGATAAAGTGAGGATGATGGCTGAGGTTGTGGCAGAGATGGTGGCCGGTGCTAGCCACTGATGGAGGAAAAAAAGAGTTTGCAGAGGAGAGAGAGAGCTTGTGCAACCACCATGTGAGGTGATCAGACTGTTGCTTGTGGTGAAGAGGATGGTGGTCAAGCCAGCGGTGACAGTGGTGGTAGGCAATGGCCATGGTGAAGAGAGAAAGAGGAGAAAATTCACGGTGGTAATAAAAATAGGGGGAGCTGATTTTTGGTGATTTTTGGACCTGATTGTTTTCATACTTAGTCCATGAAATCCACCCATGTTTATATGGGGTAGAAGAGGAAAGTTTTGTCTTTAACAATATTGAATATTGGCCCTTGGTTTGGCTGGGAAGAATCTCAACCATTGGTTTAAAGTAGGCACCATGAATTATCAAATCTGTCAGATGAAGGCTGCCTGAGTTGTCAATTTAGGTAGGCATTACGGCCACCATAGTGTCAATCAACCTGAAGGGACCATATGAGGTTGTAAAGCAATGTTAGGTGATCATTTGCGTGTATATTTTGTCAAATTTGGTAAAAGCTAGAGGCATTAAATGCACCTGCAAAGTAGTCTTTTTGAGCTATCATTTCAGAGAAAAAATAAGGAAAAAGATAAACAGTAACCAAAACGACACCGTTTTGGTAATGTTCTTTTTAGTCCTTTGATTGTTGATTTGTCTCAATTACACCCTTGAGTGGCTTCAAACTTTTAGTTTTATGCAATTTTTCCCCAGAAGAACTTCAATATTAGCCTCGTATTTGCATGTCGTTTTCAATTTGGCCCTTAGTTTTGGATTTATGCAATTTTACCCCTGATTGAACATTAAACTTTCAATTTCACTTTCTGTTTCAATCAATTAAAACCCTATAGTTTGACACCTTTTAAAGATTGGTCCTTAGCTGTGAAATTTTTCAATTGAACCTCTAATTTACCCAAAACTTTAATTTTCTTGCAATTTTACCCCTAATTGCAATCAATTGACTTGGTAAAAATTAAATTTGGTCTTCTAAACTTCTAATCTTCTTAATTAAGCCCAAATTAGACTCTCAAACTTAATGTTTCACCAATTAAACCCCTAATAAAATTAATTTGACCCATTTAAAGTATAATTAAGTTCTTACACTTAATTAAATCCTTCGATTGGACCCAAATTAATTCTTAAACATAATTAAACTTTAATTTGGCCCATGATTAAATTAAATTGGCCTATTAAAAATTCAATTATACACTTGGACTTACTTTTTATGCAGATTCGTCCAGTAATAATTTCATTTGACCTTGGATCTACATTGTTTCTCTAATGGGGTACAATAATTCCTTAAATTTCATTCAAAATTGCAAGTTGACTTTTATGTATTTTTTGAAATCCTTCTCAACCTGCTCTATCCACATTGCCAACCTTTATTTTATTTTTTATTTTTAAAAAAATGAGAATTTGGGGAATAATCCAGAAATGAGTTATGACAACCATGACCAAACTCATAAACCTAGAAAGCGTAAAGTTTCAACATACTTATTTTGATACCACTCAAAATCAACCAAAAACTTTATTTTATTAAAAGAACAAACTTCAACATCTTTTCTGTAAACCCCGGTAAAAATAATAAAATAATATATATATAAGAAAAAAAAGTCTCAAGAATTGAGTAAATTAATTGATATGACTTGTGCAAGTATGAAATATAAAAATCTGAATTTTTGATGAAAAATTACAAATCAGCTAATTTTACGTTATAACACATAACTTTCAATCTAGTCATCAGATTAAGTTGAAATTTTGCATGGAGTCTTATAAATATTATTTTAACCTATGTTAAAATTTCATAATTTTTGGAGCATGAGAAGAATTTTTTTCAGATAAAAGAATAAATAGCACAAATGATTGTCTAGAAATTCCTTAGGGACCAAATTGAGACTTTTCCTAAAACAATCATCTTTACAAGCCACCAGCAATTAAAAAAGAAAAGGAAAGAGGGAGTGTGCAGCCGGCCAAAAGAAGAAAAATGAGAAAAAGAGGGTTTGTGTCATTTTTCATGGAAATTACTTGAAAAATCAAAAACAAAGTGTAAGATAGAAAGAGTGTTAAGTAATTAAAGAGAGGGTTGATACATTAAGGAGACTACAAGGAGTTTGAAAATTTTAAGAGTGCTTTTAGAAAAAGAAAAAAAAAATTGAGCTTAGAGGGAAGTGTAAAGGAAAAAAAACTTGATTGAACTAGTTTTGGCTTTTGATTCTTCATTCCTTAAGGGTAAGAAAACTCTCCATGATGGTCCATTTTATTGTTTTTCATGTTTGTTATTGGATTGAGTAGAATTGGTATTATATGAAGGTGGGTTCTTGATGTTATGATGGTTTGAATGCATGGATTTATGTTAATTACATGTTTATTGAAGGAATAAATGTTTGTGCTTGTCATTAATTAGGTTAATTTGAAGGGGGAAAAAAGATATTTCTTCCTCTTAGTATTGGGAATTTCGGCCAAGGGTGTTTTTTTAGGGTGATTAGGTTGTTGAATTAATGACAAACAAATTATATTTAGTTATGACAATTGAGTATTTAGTGATTGAAGAATGGATAAAAAAAATATGGTTTCCACCTTGGGTTAGCTAGTGATTCCTTGTAATGTTATAAGTAAATATGATCTTATTGTGTTGATTAGTAAAATTTCATACATGGATGCTTAGTTGTTGTGTGTGATTATGGAACTCTTAGAAAGGTGAATTTGGTCATGGAAAATATAATAAATAAAATTTCAAGCTTGAAGAGATTAATGAATTGTATTTAAATAGTGGAAGAAAAATAAAATGAAATGATGTGTTGAATTAGATGTAAATGAACTAAATTTCCTTTGATTGTTAGGAAAAGTTTTATAGTGATATAAGATTTCCTTATAATTGTGGTGAATTAAAAGTTTAGGTGGATGTAGCATTGTATGAATTATTTGTGTAATTATTAAAGAACATGAAACTATGTTAGAACAACCACAATAGTTTCGAATGTTAAAATTATATTGATTGAAAATCTTATTATGTGATGAAGTTTTAAGAAAATTATTGGGTGATATTGAAATCATAAGATCTTTCAAATGCAACAGGAGAGGTTGGAGGCTATAGACAGCAGCAGGGAGTTACTGTCAAGCATGACCAGTAGGTAGGTATCCGACATCTTGAAGTTTTATAGAAAGATTAATTGAAAAACTAGTGTTAATTTTAATTAGAAATTCTATAATTTATGTTTGATGTTAACGGATGAATTAATGTCCGGTAATTGGGTGGATAAATTAGTACCGGTATTTGGGCGGATGAATTAACGCCCGGTAATTGAGTGAGTGAATTAATGCCTGGTAATTGAGAGTGAATTAATGCCCAGTAATTGGGTGGATAAATTAGTACCAGTAATTGGGCGGATGAATTAATGCCCGGTAATTGAGAGTGAATTAATGTCGGGTAATTAGACGGATAATTAGTATCAGTAATTGGACGAATGAATTAATGTCCGGTAATTGAGAGTGAATTAGTACCGGTAATTTAGCGGATGAACTAGTACTAGTAATTTAGTGGATGAACTAGTACCGGTAATTATTAGTATCGGCAATTGAATGGATGAATTAGTACCGGTACTTAAGTGAATAAATTAGTGTCCCTAATGAGGGAGCAATACCCCGTGAATCGGCTAAGATTAGAATTTAATGGAATGAATATGGAGGTGTAAGATATTAATGTTTCATAATAAAGTATATAGAAAAAAATATGTATATTTATATGGGTATAGTGAAATGATACATTGCATTTATTGATAAAATGTTAATCTTATTTTTAGGACCCTCGCAGCAGTAGAATAGATCCTGCTTGAATATATGTTATTTTTTGTGTATTTATTTTGATCAACATGTATTTTGAGAATTATGAATGATGTAAAAGACTTTGAATGAACCTTTATATTTGTAGAACAAAACTTTTATATGTAATTAATGTGTATGTCATACTTAAGAATATCTTTATGTTAAATTAAGTATTTGTATTCTACCATAGTTGTTCATATGATTAGGAATGTTGGGATGATAAAATAATGGGGGTGCTACATTCATAATCTAAGTTTTTACTATTTTTTTATAATTATTATTAATTGCATCTTGATTATTGGACAATACCTATTTTTTTGTGATGCGTTGTTTGGGAAAGAGGTCCAAGATGATTGGACCGTGATTATAATATGAGTTGTGTCAGGAATGAAGATGTTGATAACTTGGTATAGTCCCGTTACAAGGGAAACTCTGCCGAATTTTTTTTGAAAAAAAAAATTACACCGCATAAAATTTACACTTTTAAATAATTATGTATATTTTTTGGGTTGTGACATTTTGGTATTAGAGCCATTTTGATATCCTGGTTTAGGTTCAGGATGTGGAACAAGATTTTGATGGTTAATGAATAATTGTAGGATGGTTACCACATGGTAAGAAGCCAAGACTGAACCATTCCCAGGATGGGATAGAGGTCAGGATTTACAGACAAATGCTGGACAGGGGGAGGATCCCCTGGCAGATACTGCATCTCATGCACCACTGATATAGGTGTCAGGACTTCAGGGTATTCCGATAGGAACTGTACCGTTAGAGGGCCCAGGTCAGCAAGGTTAGAGAATAATTCCTCCACCAGCACCGCCAGAGACAGTGCCTGCTACCATACCTCATCCACCAGTAACAGTGCCTTCTATTGTCCCATCACCATATGCTGATCCAGGGTTTTTAGCCCAGATTGTTAGGGCTGTTATTGAAAGCATGTCCCATGTATCAGCTCCAACAGCCCCCGTGTCATAGACCACTCGGTGGCAACAACATCCACTAACAGTGTGGTTGCTCTAGTTCGGACAATGAAATGTATGAGAGAGAGATAGGCTGTGAGTTTTTTTTTTTAAGAGCCTGATGCTGAGGTTGCTGTGAGGTGGCTTTGAAAGGTTGAAGATACTTTACAGGAGATTCAAGTGGCACAAGAGTTGCGGGTAAGATGTGCCATCCAGCTGTTATCAAATAGAGCTCACTCCTGGTGGGACACAGTACAATCAAGAGGCCCATTGGATCATGGACATGGGCTGAGTTCTGGGCACAGTTTAAGAGCCAATATTATTCTTCCCAGCATCAGAGAATCAAAGCACAAGAGTTTTTGACCTTGACTCAGGGGGATATGGCTATATTGGAGTATGAGAGGAGATTTCATGATCTCTCCATGTTTGCTTCATCTATTGTTCCGACCGAGCAATATTAAATACAAAAAATGCGAGATGGATTACGATAGGATTTGAAACAGGCATTGATCCCTCACAGATTTGAGAGTACAAGAGAGTTGATTGATGCGGCTGAGGCTTTAGAAACCTGTATGAAAAAGGGTCAATAAGGCCAATCCGAGTTGGGGAAGCGAAAAGAGTTTGAGTTTCCTATCGGGAGACCTCCTTTTTTTAAGAAAGGGAAAAGGTAGTTTAGTCAGTTTAAGAAAGGGACTGGGACAATTGTTAGATCTGCTCAGAGTGTAGGAACGAGTTTGATTGGGGGACATTCTGGTATAAGAGATAGTGCTGCCAGGGGAGGATCAGAACAGAAACCTACTATGTATCCTCAGTGTGGTCGGTGTAATAAGAGGCATCCAGGCGATTGTTTGATGATGCCTGGTCGATGCTATATTTGTAGAGGAGAGCATTTATGGAAGGGGTGCTCCTACTTGGGGCGAGGCTGTTATTATTGTGGAGCTTAGGGATGTTTGAAGAGAAATTGTCCTCGAAAGGGGAAGTTTTTGCAAAGACAACAAGCTCAAACTCAGAGCCAACAACATTCCATCACCATAAATAGACTAGTAAGGCCCGCTCAATCAGGGGCCAGTGGGATTAGAGGCAGGGCAAGAGTGCAAGATACCAGGACTCCTGGCAGGGTTTATAATATGATGCTGGAGGATATTAGAGCTGCTTCAGATGTGGTTGCAGGTATGCTCTAAGTAAATTCTCAGGTTGTATATGCATTAATTGATTCCGGGGCAACCCATTCTTTTGTGGCAAATTGAATAGTAGAAAAATTAGGAAAATATCTCAATAAGGTAGATAAAGGGTTTATTATTAGTACACCTCTCAGGGAAACTGTGAATATTGATTGTGTATATAAAGAAATCAGGGTTAGTATTCATGGGTTAGAAATGAGAGTAGATTTATTACCACTAAAATTGTATGATTTTGAAGTAATTTTAGGCATGGATTGGTTGGGTAAGTATAAAGCTCATATAGATTGTTTTGCAAAAACAGTGACTCACTAAGGACTTGATAGGAGGAGAGCGATATTTAGGGGAGAAAGAAAAATCATACCAAATTGTATTATTTCAGCAATGAGGGCTAGGAAACTGGTACAAAGGGGATGTGAGGCGTATCTTGCTTATGTGAAAGATAGGGAGAAAGAGAGTGAGCTGTTGGCAGACATTCCTATCGTAAAGGAGTTTCCAGATGTGTTTCTTGAGGAGTTGCCTGGGTTACCTCCTAAAAGGGAAGTGGAAGTCTCAATTGATATAATTCTCGGGTCGGTCCCTATAGCTCAGTCGCCCTATAAGATGACACCTGCAGAACTAGCTGAATTGAAGATACAGCTGCAAGAATTGTTGGAAAAAGGATTTATACGTCCTAGTAGTTCACCTTAGGGAGCTCCAATGTTATTTGTAAAAAAGAAAGATGGAACTCTAAGGCTTTGTATTGATTATCGGCAGCTTAATAAGGTGATGGTGAAAAATAAATATTCGTTGCCATGGATAGATGATCTTTTTGATCAACTCAAAGGAGCCAGGGTGTTTTCAAAAAAAGACCTAAGGTCAAGATATTATCAGTTGAGAATTAAGGAATTGGATGTGCCAAAGACTGCGTTTAGGACTCGTTATGGACATTATGAGTTCCTAGTAATGCCATTTGGATTGACGAATGTGCCAGCAGTGTTCATGGACTTAATGAACAGGGTATTTTGACCATATTTGGATAGGTTTGTGGCAATATTTATTGATGATATTCTGGTCTATTCTAGTTCAGACCAAGAGCACGAGCAACATTTGGGTTTAATACTGTAAACTTTAAGGGAGCATCAGTTGTATGCTAAGTTAAGCAAGTGTGAGTTCTAGTTGAAGGAGGTAACCTTCTTGGGACGTGTGATTTTAGCAGATGGTATACTTGTTGATCCGCGGAAAGTCGAGGCAGTATTGAAATAGGAGAGGCCAACCAATATAACTGAAATTCGTAGTTTTCTTGGATTGGCAGGATACTATAGGAGGTTTATAGAAGGATTCTCCACCATTGCCATTCTGATGACAAGATTGACTTGGAAGGGAACTAAGTGGGAGTGGACCAGAGAATATGAAGAGAGCATTCAAAAGTTGAAACATAAGCTAACTACTACTTCAGTATTAGTTCTTCCATCAGGGACAGGGGGGTTTGTAGTTTATAGTGATGCGTCAAAGAGGGGACTTGGATGTGTGTTGATGCAGCACAAAAAAGTTATTGCTTATGCGTCCAGGCAATTGAAGCCTCATGAGGTCAACTATCCAGTGCATGACCTAGAGTTGGCTGCAATTGTGTTTGCCTCGAGAGTGTGGAGATATTATCTATATGGATCTCAAGTACAAATTTTATTTATCATAAGAGTTTGAGATATTTGATGACTCAGAAGGATTTGAATAAGACAGAGACGCTGGGTAGAGTTAATTAAAGATTATGATTGTGTGATAGACTACCATCTGGGAAAAGCTAATGTTGTTGTAGATGCCCTTAGTTGTAAGAATAAAGCTTGAGTAATGGATTCAGATGAATGTGATAATAAGGAGCTAATGGAACTGGGAAAGATAAATGCCAAAATAGAGGTTGGGCCTGGGGATTCTTTGTTGGCTCAGTTAAAAATCAGGTCAGTATTCTGAGATAGAATACTGGAAGCGCAAATGAGGGATGTTGAGGTTAAAAAGGTAAGGGATAAAATAGAATCAGGAGCTGAAACTCCTTTCCAAGTACTGAATGATGGAATGGTGGTGATGGGAAGGTGAATGTATCTTCTAGGAGATAAAGTGCTGAAAGAAGAAGTGTTAAAAGAGGCCCACGAGTCTAGATTTACTGTACATCTAGGAAGCACTAAGATGTACAGGGATCTGAGAGAATTTTATTGGTGGCCAAAAATGAAGAAAGAGATAGCCGAATATGTGACTGGATGTAGTGTCTGTCAACAAGTAAAGATAGAGCATCAAAAACCAGCTGGGCCTTTACAACCACTTTTGATACCTTAGTAGAAGTGGGAGGATATTACAATGGACTTCGTGTCAGGATTACAGAGGGGAAGGAAGGGTAATGATGCAATTTGGGTTATAGTAGAGTGATTGACAAAGTCTGCTTTTTTTTTGCCCATGACGATGACAGATCAGTCGACAAACTGGCGAGGCTATATGTGAATGAAGTGATAAGACTTCATGGAGTGTCGGTGTCAATAGTTTCAGATCAGGATCCCGGATTTACATCTCGACTATGGCCATGTATCTAGAGTGCTTTGGGAATGAGGTTGAATCTGAGTACTTCTTTCCATCCCCAGACTGATGGTCAATTTGAACAAACAATTCAGACATTGGAGGATTTGTTGAGAGCTTGTATACTGGATTTTGGTGGCAGCTGGGAAGATCATTTGTCATTGGTGGAGTTTACGTACAATAACAGTTATCAAACCACTGTGGGAATGGCTCCCTACGAAGCATTATATGGTAGGAAATGCCGCACTCCATTATGTTGGGAAGAGGTTGGCAATCAAAAAATCATTGGGGCGGAATTAGTTAAAATCATGACAGAAAAGGTGAAAATGATAAGGGATTGAATGAAAGCAACACAAGATAAGTAGAAAAGCTATGCTAATACTAGGAGAAGGCCACTTGAATTTGTGGTGGGAGATCAGGTCTATCTAAAAGTTGCTCCCTGGAAGCATATGTTGCGTTTTGGTATGAAGGGAAAATTGACACCGAGATATATGGGGCCCTTCGAAGTGACAGAGAGAATAGGGCTTGTAGCATACAAATTGGCTTTGCCATCGCACTTGGCCAAGATACATAATGTGTTTTATGTATCCATGCTACATAAAGCAGAAATTGACCCATCTCGAGTGCTATTACAGGTCCCTGTGGAAATTAAAGAGGATTTGTCTATGAAGGTAAGACCAGTGAAGGTGTTAGACCGAAGTAAAAAGGAGCTTTAGAATAAAAAGATACAAATGATTAAGATCCTATGGAGGAGCTCTCAAATAGAAAAAGAGACCTAGGAAAGGGGATCGGAGATGAGAAGAAAATATCTTGAATTATTTCAAGATCCAGGTATGACTTAAATTTCAGGGGCGAAATTTTTAAAGGTGGGGAGAATGTAAACCCTGGTAAAAATAAAAAAATAATATATATATATAAGAAAAAAAAAAGTCTCGAGAATTAAGTAAATTAATTGATATGACTTGTGCAAGTATGAAATATAAAAATCTGAATTTTTGACGAAAAATTACAAACCGACTAATTTTACGTGATAACACATAACTTTCAATTTGGTCATTAGATTAAGTTGAAATTTTGCATGGAGTCTTATAAAATATTATTTTAACCTACGTTAAAATTTCAGAATTTTTGGAGTATGATAAGAATTGTTTTTAGATAAAAGAACAAATAGCACAAATGATTGTCTAGAAATTCCTTAGGGACCAAATTGAGACTTTGCCCAAAACAATCCTCTTTACAAGCTGCCAGCAATTAAAAAAGAAAAGGAAAGAGGGAGTGTGCAGCCGGCCAAGAGAAGAAAATGAGAAAAAAAGGGTTTGTGTCATTTTTCATGGAAATTGCTTGAATAATCAAAAACAAAGTGTAAGATAGAAAAGGTGTTAAGTAATTAAAGAGAGGATTGATACATTAAGGAGACTACAAGGAGTTTGAAGATTTTAAGAGTGCTTTTAGAGAAAGAAAAAAAATTGAGCTTAGACGGAAGTGTGAAGGAAAAATACTTGATTCAACTTGTTTTGGCTTTTGATTCTTCATTCCTTAAGGGTAAGAAAACTCTCCATGATGGTCCATTTTATTGTTTTTCATGTTTGTTATTGGATTGAGTAGAATTGCTATTATGTGAAGGTGGGTTCTTGATGTTATGATGGTTTGAATGCATGGATTTATGTTAATTACATGTTTATTGAAGGAATAAATGTTTGAGCTTGTTATTAATTAGGTTAATTTGAAAGAAAAAAAAGGTATTTCTTCCTCTTAGTATTGGGAATTTCAGTCAATTAATGACAAACAAATTATATTTAGTTATGATAATTGAGTATTTGGTGATTGAAGAATGGATACAAAAAAATATGGTTTCCACCTTGGGTTAGTGATTAGTACTTAAAAGTGCATTTTTATCAAAGTTTTATATCATCATTTTGCACTTGAATTATCAATAACTCCTTAACTAGAGCATGTTTTATAATAACAGATCTGATAATATAAGATGGCTTTAATTTATGGTAAATGTTCATTTTAAATGCAGGCATATCTCACAATTCAAAGGATTGATTGATGTGATTAACTATTGAAAGTGAAAGGACAAAGAAACGGCTAAGCTTAGAAAGGAGATGCCGATTCAATTCAAATTGGAACACTGTTCAATTATTGAGTCATATCTGGAGTTGTAGATCTTGGATTTTAGCTTCATTTATATGGATGGAAAGCTAAGAAATAGGCCTACAATGTTCATGAATAGTATAAGACCCAAATCAAAGTTTGGCCACAAAAGAGAAGTTAGAATCTGTCCTGTAATCCAGCCCAAACACTGCTTA
>Ga0325404_1007745_pt1 | contig 11167 bp, 10 predicted proteins | sample PopdelMetagenome_18_FD_205664 | JGI IMG/M metagenome (GOLD analysis project Ga0325404, IMG submission 205664) | Populus deltoides microbial communities from Bellville, Georgia, United States - Xylem-Control-R1 | ecosystem: Host-associated > Plants > Phyllosphere > Stem > Wood/Secondary xylem...
AATTGCCTTTTCTTTTTCTCCTGAAATCTTTTAATGAATATGATGTTAGATCTACATGTCAATGGTCTGTCTAAGTTCGTCCAATTGAAAAAAGACTTTAGTTTTAAAGAAGAAAGAAATTACAAGGCAACTTGTTTAGAAATGGCTTTGTCGAGTCAATATACCAACGTTAAAGCAAAGACAAGGAGTCCAAAGCGAAGACTAAACTGCTCAGTCCGGGTCCAAATTGTTGAAGAAATTATTATTGGGCCTGTTTATGGGCCGACATCTTCACTATGAATAATCTACTCCACAATTGTTTTCCGAAAAATCAAAGATAAATGCACGATGATATCATCAATTTTTTTTTTAGAGTTCATTTAATAAAATAACAGCTGTTATTTTTTATTTTTTTAATTTAAAAATATATTAAAATAATATTTTTTTTATCTTTTAAAATTTTTTTTATATCAAAAATAAATTTTAAAAAATAAAAAAATATCAATTTAAATAAATAAATCAAATTTCTGCAAAAACAATTTGCCACCGCAAAAAACACATCAAACTTCTGCAAAAGCATAATTTAAACCTACATGGACCATTTAATTATCTGTCATAAAAAAGGGACTGATTTATTCTCTTTGAAACAATACAGGGACTAACAGCATGTTTGGCGCCGCATTTCATTTTTTTTATTTAAAATTATTTTAATGGATTCATGTTAAAAATTATTTTTAAAAAATAAAAAAAATATTATTTTAATATATTTTTAAATAAAAAATACTTTTAACGAAAACACATTAATTAACTCACTTATAATTAACCACTTTACACTTTGAACGCAACCCGCTGCCACGTTACAAACACACCCACACTTATAATTAACTCAAGGCGACAGAACAGTGAAGACACTGTTAACAAAAACCCACTACCCCGACTTCAAGTGGATAAGGAACAGCAAGAGTCAGGGAGCCAGGTAAAATCTGTAGTTTCAGTTCGGATAAAACTAGAAATGGAGGAGCAATGGAGGCTGTATGAAGCTTATAACGAGCTACACGGGTTAGCACAGGAACTGAAGACTCCATTCGACGCACCGGCTGTGTTAGTGGTGGGCCACCAAACCGATGGAAAGAGTGCACTGGTGGAAGGTCTAATGGGCTTTCAATTCAATCATGTCGGCGGTGGCACCAAGACTCGTCGCCCCATTACTCTCCATATGAAATATGATCCTGAATGTGAGGTCCCTACTTGCCATCTTGTCTCCGATGATGACCCCTCTTTCGCTCAGGAGAAATCCCTCCATGAAATTCAGGTTTGCTTTAACTTTGATTTGATTGTTCGCTGCAAAAGTTTTTTTTTTCGAATTTTCGTTTTGATGGAGGATGGAATCATATTCTCCAGGCATACATCGAGTATGAAAACATGAGGTTAGAGAAGGAGTCGTTTCAATTTTCAGCTAAGGAGATAATTATAAGGGTGGCATACAAGCATTGCCCTAATCTTACTATTATAGATACTCCTGGACTTATTGCTCCTGCACCGGGCCGGAAAAATCAAGCATTACAGGTCCGAAAAAGGAATTTAATGATTTAGCTTTGTGATTGTGAATTTTGATTTTTGATTCTGAATTTTTAATGTTTTATATTTGTTTATTCAGAGTCAAGCTCATGCGGTGGAGTCGCTTGTGAGAGCGAAAATGCAGCATAAAGAATTCATTATATTGTGTCTTGAAGATTGTAGTGACTGGAGCAATGCAACTACTCGGAGAGTTGTAATGCAAGTATGTTTCTTTTGATCGCTTGAGCGTGTTAAGCTTTTTGTTGGATTCGCATTGTAGGGTGGATAATTTGAGAACCTTTTTGGAAACTTCTCACTAAGGAACTATACGGGCTTCTTTTCATAGGACAGTGGGAGTGATCTTACTTGAGATAGCAACTGGGGTGAATATTAGGATAATCTTTGAATAGCATCGAAGCCAACATGTGTTTGCTTCTCCCAAGTTTTGTTTTTGATAAATCTCTATACTCGGGAAGAATATTTTGGCTGTTTTTATCCTTAACAACTGGATTGGAGTTTTAAGTTTTTTTGATTCATAGTGATTCAAAGTCTGTCTCAGGAATGAATGATTGCTTGTAAATCTTTACTGCTATTTGTAAACCATCAATTCTTTTTTGATTGCTTACAGATTGATCCTGAGCTCTCAAGGACTATTGTTGTCTCAACAAAGCTGGACACTAGAATACCTCAGTTTGCTCGCGCATCTGATGTTGAAGTGTTCCTTTCACCACCAGCGCATACACTTGATGGTTTCATATTAGGTGACTCTCCCTTCTTCACATCAGTTCCTTCTGGAAGAGTTGGTTCTGGCCATGATTCAGTTTATAGCTCCAATGATGAATTTAAGCAGGTTTGAATCTCCAACCATCAAATTAATATTGGCTCAATGAAGTAGACCGGGAACTTTTACAACTGCAACGTGCTCCTTGTTATATGATCAATATTTAATCTATCATTCAAATTCATAATTCTGCTTTCCTCTAAACTTAAGCTGTAAAGTTGCAGCTATATCATAGATGAATAGTCATGCAGCCTAGGGATTTAACTGTGACTTTGGTGAATATTTAGGGCAAATCTGTAATTTCAGTAGATTTCCTACTAAAGATGCATTCAGGAAATATCAAGCGTGTTTTTATTAAGAAGATTTAGATTTCTTATTTATGTTTCCATTTGCTAGTTAAAACTGGAGCATTATGCTATTTAGTAATCGTAGTCTAATTTGGATTTGGAATAACTCAAGCCTACACATATGCTTGTAGCTTATCAATTTCAGTATGATGAAGTTTATTATAAATAAAATGCATCCTTAGCTTTATATGTTGTGAAAATGTGATGTTTCCATTAAGTAGCGATTCCCCTATGTGTGATGGTTTTGGTTTTTATGCGAGTGATTCGTTGAACTATTAGTGTGAGGCTAATCTACCTAACCTCTTTTATTTGCATAACTCTCAGCCCTATGTTTTCAATTTCTAAGCAACAATAAACTTTCGCCAGACTTTTCCTGCATCCTGTTGTTATCTGAAAAGGCTGAGTTAAGTTCTTGTGCATCAAATGTTGCTCGAACCATACACACCATGAAATGTTCATGTTTCATGTTAGAAATTGCATATCTTATTTGCTTGATGCTGATGGTTGTCAAAATCTCATGAACCTGGTGCTCTTAAATTACAATTGTTAGAGCCAATAAAGTTAACAATACATTGCATCTTTGGAATTAATTTTGATAAAACTAGAGTCATTTAACAAGAAGTTCATGTATGTTGTTGTTCCTGTAGTGTAGTTAAACAAGGAGGCTTTATTTAGTGCAAATATTAGATGCACACAACTGTAATATTGTAACTCCTATTTTATGTTATACAGTTAGAGGGTTGTTTTATCCAGCATTATTCTGTTGCAAAATTTGTTAATCAAACTACATGCAGGCCATATCCTTGAGAGAGGTGGAAGACATTGCATCTTTGGAGGAAAAGCTGTGCCGTCCATTATCACTGCAAGAAAGAAATAGAATAGGTGTTAGCAAATTAAGGTCCTTTTTGGAAGAATTGCTACAGAAGAGGTATAGCTTATATATAAATATATATTATCTTTTTGCTTAAGTTCTGATCACGATACGTGTCCACGCTAACCAGCTATCTACCATGACTAAAATTTGAGAATTTATGTTCCTGTCAGGTATATGGATAGTGTTCCATTGATCATTCCGCTTCTTGAAAAGGAGTATCGCACTGCAACAAGAAAGCTGAATGAAATAAACAAAGAACTCAGGTTTGTTGTTGAAGTTATAACAAAGGTTGTTTTGAGGCAATAGGGGTCTAACCTATAGCCTTTTCATTTTTTAGTTTCTGATAAACTTGGTTAGGGGCTTGAGTACTTTCATGTTTACCTCCTGTTTTCATTGTGATGGGTATCTTTTAACTTCTTTCCTTGCACTAGTTACTTTACCATATTCTTTGTTAAGTATGCAGCACTTTGGATGAAGTAAAATTGAAGGAGAAAGGGAGAAAATTTCACGATCTGTTCATAACCAAGGTTTCTATTGACTTTCACCTTTTGTCAATATTTTAACATCTCTTCTAGCCTATTAAATGGTTCCTTGACCTAGAGCAATGTATAAATAATCACACTGACACCGATACTCCACCACCACCCACAGTTACTGATGATTCTCAATAGTTTTTTCCTATGCTTTTGACTCATTTATGCGTTCTAACTAAATCTTTACATGTGCAGCTGTCATTGTTGTTGAAAGGGACAGTTGTTGCTCCTCCAGATAAGTTTGGTAAATCATTTGATTGATATTGCACACCACAGACAACTTTACCATTGTTTAAATATTATTTTTTTATCTTCTCGTCTAGCATGAATTAGTTGAATATTATGTCACATGGTTCCAGTAGTATATCTGTCTTATTAGTAGATCCAAGGCTCTCCAAAAATTGAGAAAAGTAGTTTGTAGCTTAACGCTACTCAAATTTTAAGGATATGCTTAATAGAGGGCTCTAAGGCAGTGAAAAAATCACTAGTAAACGTTTTCACCGTATTCTTTAGTTTTGCAAGCCAAACATTCAATAGATAATAATAAAAATGGGCAACATTTTGTCCCAAACCCTCATCCCAAGGGTGCTGTGGCCCTCCCATTTTCATTTATCAATGTCGTAATTCCACCAATATTGTTTGTTTTAATCTGTGAGTCCCATCATTACCCTTCATTTACATTCTTAACTTTCCACATCCACCAAATATCATCCCTCATAAAAAAGTTATACACTATCATGTTTGTGCCATGACATTTACTCCTGTGATTTTTCAGCCCCCATTATCTCACCTTGAATCAAATGAAGCTTTATATGAGTGGACTTAAAAGGGAAAGGATCTGAGTGGACTTAAAAGGGAAAGGATCCATGTAGCATTTCAACTAGTTTTTGGTAGAGGTCAAGAATTGCTTTGTTACATTGTCACCACTCAAAGAAACGAACTTGCTATCTTTGAACTCCCATCTAGTTTAAGTTTTAGGCCAAATTGTAAAAAGACTGGACTTTATTTTGAAGTCCCCTTGAACTAAAAAACAATCCCCAGAACTGAAGCCTCAAAGCAAAATGTCATTGCAATGTGATCCAATTGTTAGAAAAATGTGGTATTTTGTCAATTTTGACCTCCTTCAACTTTTAAAAAGGGCCCCACATAACCCATAATCAGAGGATGTCAAAATCAACTGAAACTTACATTTTACTAATGGTCAGACCAAACTGCAATAGGGTCTTAGTTCAAGGCTTAAATTTTTGTGGTTTTTCAGTTCAGAGGAGCTTTAAAAATTGCTAAACTTCAGGGTTTTTATATATATATATAATTTGGCCCACTTTTTATTATTGTCTTACTATTTTAATATGCCAGTAAACTCAGTGTTGTAGTGTTTATTGCAGGCGAAACATTGCAAGATGAGAGAAGTAATGGAGGGGCATTTGTTGGCACTGATGGTCTTCAATTCCCACTCAAGCTAATACCTGTAAGCTGTATATGTTATATTTTTGTCAATAATTTCTTTATGCCTTTGTCGTAGGTGTGTATGATTTTCCAATGTCATTATAAAGCATTCTCATTGCTTTACTGAGAGGAAAATAGGAAATGCTACCATAATGGTGTGTGACAATGAGATGATTGAGGTTTTTGTGGACTGTAAGGCTAGAGAACTCTTAAGAGGGTGCTTGGTTGGAAGGGCGTGGGCATTTGATTCTCAACCACTAAAGATACTGAGAGTGAGATGGTGCGCTGTGAAACAATGGAAATCATGGGCTACATGTCACTGATTTCATTGATGGCTGTTCAAAACAAAGGTTTGGCAAAACTTGGGTCGATGGGATTGAGTGCTGTTTCTTCCAAATCATTCCTTTCTCTCCTTGCCTTTACTTTAAATATAATTGTTTTTCTCTCTTGCCAATTGTCTTGGTAAGTTAGGGTTTTCATTTTTGCTGGTGGGTGCTTAATTTGGGGAACAAACTCTTTGATTTTATGGGTAAAGTAGGTGGTTCTGCATAAGGTAGATGACATGGTCCTCTACTAGCACTTTTTGTTGGCTTTGGGAATGAGAGAAACCATATTATCTTATGGACATATGCTGTGGTCTTGGTGATTTGGATAATTTAGTGCAATGCAATTTCTGAATCTTCAAGAACTACTCTCTTTTATAGCAATTCTCGTGGACCATTTTTTTTTTTTGGACATCTTTATTGTGTTTTGCTTATGGAACTTCCCCATGAGTGTCTTTAGTGGATCTACAATGAGATCAGATTGCCTGTTATATGATTTTGAGTCTTTCTTTAATTTCTTCTTTTTATTTCTTCTGTATTCTTTACTCCTGCAATTTTCCTTCTTTCCTCCTTTTGTGAATTCATTTCAAAGATTCTCATTGCCTTCTGCAAATGTTGCGTTACGCGTAGCTCCTAGACTTCCAAGCTCAATGCTGGGATGTTTTTCTTTTCCTCCTCTTTCAAGTCATTGAGTGTCTTAAGGTTTTCTTGTCTGTTTCTCTCTGTAAGTTGCATTCCATATTTGTTTGGCCTATATTGACTAGTCAAGTCTACTTGATATGAGGAGATTTTTCTTCTTGTGACTAGTATTAGCACAAAGAAAAAAAGTGTTAGCCAATTACCACAACCAACTAATATAAAATACTGGACAGTTCAATAATCTCCATGGAAGGTTGACATTTTTGCAATTTACATGTAGAATGCAGGGATGCGTCTTTATGGGGGTGCACAATATCATCGTGCAATGGCTGAATTCCGTTTTGTTGTTGGGGGAAACAAATGCCCTCAAATTACACGTGAAGAAATTGTGAATGCATGTGGAGTTGAAGATATCCATGACGGAACAAACTACTCTAGGTATCCTTGAGATTTGATTGAACAGCTACCAATGCTTTCTGAGATGGGAAACATTTTTTCTTTCAGTTATCTGATCTCCCTTTTCTCTACAATTTTGTGGATCAGGACGGCTTGTGTAATAGCTGTAGCCAAGGCTCGTGATACATTTGAACCTTTTCTTCATCAGGTGAGCTGATGTTTGCTCTTGTTTACCCATCTAGGAGGCAGTACATGTAATTTATTGTTACAAATGATTTATACTACCAATTTTGGGATTATACCAAATCCTTTTCTTTTGCTGCTTTTAAGTGCATCCTATCTGTTTTGAGGTGCAGCCTAGAGATTAGATAACCAGCTGAATGCAACTTCCCTGTCAACTTGTTCTGCATCTTCTTTAAACCTTGCAACGCAAATTTTGAGCAAAAACACCAGGGTTGCATTACAGGCCATGTCCAAGCGAAAGCCTGCTTCTAAAGAAGCATGTCTCTTGACAGGGAAACTTTATCCGCTTGATGCTTTCAAGTTGTCAACAAAAGTTTTAACTGAAATTCTGGCATTCCTAGAGCCTCCTCTTGTGTTCTACCCTTCATATTCCTGGCATGCCTCCCCTGTTGCTTAAGGAACAAATAATTGATTGAACATATTTCAATTTAAGATATTTATGCTAAATGTATCTCATGATAATGTCAGTGATTATCTCATAATTTTAGAAACATAATTTTGGAAAACAGGTTTTGATATGTTAGGGATTGTAGAGTTATGGTCCCACTCAAGCAGAATTCTATAAGGGGAGTACAAGAAAATATACTTCGAATTTACTAGAGTGTTAATGAATTATGAAATACCAATCAATTTCTTACAAAAGAATGATTCATGTTATATCATGTTCTTAATGATAAACCTGTCCAATTATGAAATCCCAAACAATTTCTTGCAAAAGAATGATTTGTGTTCTATCATGTTCTTAATGATAAAACTGTCCCGTTTTCTTAATCATTGGGAGAATGTTGAGCTTTTAAGAAAATTCTGGTTGCTTGTCTTATTGTCATTTACTTCTTTCCTATCATGCCATCTTTTCAGAAGCTTTAGAGAAGTGAGCAGGATGATGCTTACGCTCTTCATCTTTTACTGATAAACAGGGCGGGATTATGCAATAGTGTTTTAGAATCTCACTCATGTAATTAATTTTAATTTGATTTACTCGCATGACTTTCAATCAATATATTGGTCATTCTGCCATTATGATTTTTGTGAACATAAATTTTGGACTATGAATGTAGTAGTCCTGTTTTTGGTTTGCTTCATGCTATATTTTGCAAAATTTGGACACTTCTTCTCCTGGTATAGTTGAATTTGTACTTCAAAACTAATAACTATCCTCCTTTGGTACAGTTAGGTTGTAGGCTCTTGTACGTCTTAAAGAGATTACTTCCAATCTCGGTCTATCTTCTTCAGGTGCAGGTTCTATTTTGGTCCTTTTCCTTTATATCTGTAGGACCTTCTGAATAGTTGTGTTATTCGTTCATTTATCTCATACCTGAAATTGTTTGTAACAGAAAGATGGTGAGTATCTAAGTGGTCATGATGTATTCCTCAAGCGTGTTGATTCTGCCTTCAGCAACTTCGCTGAATCTACAGAAAGGGCATGCCGTGAAAAGTATTCTTCTTGTTCCTTACACCAGTTATTTTATTTTTATGATTTTTTAAGGAGAAAAAAAACTGCCAACTTTGGATTTAGTTCTCTGAGATATTTTTCTACCATGGAGGGCTGAAGGCAAGTGAGTGCATCAAAATTCAAATTTCCCAATGTACGACTGCCTAAGGAGCACCATCACATAGATATGGATAAGCATGCAAACTGCATCAAATAAGAGAGAATAGTATACAAACAAGATTTTTTCAAAACAACACTTGGATAAATCCATGATTTACCTAGGCAAAAAGTGACACTTCATAGCTGGTGTTCAACAGAGTTTATCAGTCTCGTGCAAAATTCTTCCTAAACAAATCGTAACTTGCACTCATACTTGCCGTTTTTGTTTAATATTTGCTGCAGATGCATGGAGGACTTAGAAAGCACCACACGTTATGTAACATGGTCCCTCCACAATAAGGTTAGTCATAGTTGATTAACAAGGGATGCTTATGAAATCAATAGATTCCTAATTATCACTTTTGTCATGACTCTTTAATTTGATAAGCATCATGCTTTGCATAATAGTGCTATTGTTAATAATGGCTGTAACTGCTCCTTCAGAAGCCTGCAAAGTAACTACTTTGGCATCTATAATGATTACGTTGGCATAAAACTTTCCATCCACTCTTAAGATACATGAACTTGTGGATGTGCTATTCAGATTATTTGTGGTTTAAGTTCTTATTTTTTATGTTCCATATATAGAACCGGGCTGGGTTACGCCAATTCTTAGACTCCTTTGGTGGAACAGAGCAGTCTGCTATGGGAGTTAATCCTATATCTGCTAGTCTGGAGTCATCCATGGTTTCAGCTGCCAATGAGAAGCATGACAATAGACCAAGGGCTGATGTCAAACTCAGTCATTTGGCTTCAGGCACTGACTCAAGCTCTGCAGTTCAGACAACAGAAACACGCCTTGCAGATCTTCTAGACAAAACCCTTTGGAATCGGAGACTTGCCCCTTCATCTGAAAGAATTGTTTATGGTCTAGTTCAACAGATATTCCATGGCATAAGAGAGTATTTCTTAGCCTCTGCTGAGTTGAAGGTTTGGCATCCTCTCCATAAGAGAGTATTTCTTAGCTTTTTTTGTGTGAGCTTTTCACAGTTTGCATGTGTCCTCTGCAGTTCAACTGTTTTCTTTTGATGCCGGTTGTAGACAAGTTGCCAGCACTTCTTCTGCAGGACCTAGAATCAGCATTTGTAGATGATTTAGATAATGTTTTTGACATCACCAACTTGCGACACTCTTTCAGCCAACGGAAGCTAGAAACAGAGATGGACCTTAAAAGGGTTTTTATTTTCTTTATTTCCATTTCTTTTTTTGATCCTTTCTGTAGGAAATCTGTCAATCCTGGCATTCTCTAGTTTGCTTGTTTAACTAAATGACTCTTTTTTTGCAGATCAAGAGGCTCAAAGAGAAATTTAGGCTGATAAATGAGCAGCTTACTTTGCATCAACTCAAGGCCGTCTCCATTGAATGAGCCCTATACCAGAGTGACACTTGAAAGGTCTAAAGCAGTTGTGGATGCATGAGCTAATCAAGCTATCTGCACCCTTTTTCCTTTCATTCTGAACCCATTTTATTACCATTACTTTACTGCTTTAGTCTTGTTCTGCACGATGATGTTCTGAGCGTGATCTCATTATAACCATAGAAGATATGATGCAAAATTCTCTGTTCAAGATTTCAAATTAGTGTGTATTGTAATCCAACATATCTTGTGTCGTAGTCTTTTGTTTTGTTGTTGATTGATGACAATAAGAGAATTTATCCTAATTACTTATTTCTTTTTCCCATGTTTCGATGACTAACTCGAACCTTTCAATATCAAGATGACTAGTAAGTTCATCCTTCATCTTTGAGATGACAGTCAACTTTTTTTTATCAGTTAAACTAATATTTTCCAATTCATGAATCCTGAATCCTTCTTTCTTTCTTGTTTTTCAAGGTATATAGTGTGTTCTAATGGAGGGGAGACAGTAGTGGCCTGAACCTGATCATGCCCCCCAGGGGTGGGGATGATAATGTCTCTCAGCTTTGAGTCAATCATGCATTGAGTTTATCCATTAGAATTGTTGGAGTATTAGCTCAAATTAGGCAGTGAGTGCACCTCTAGTTATTTTCTTGTCCAGATTGAAGTGGGCCAAGAAAAGTAGATTCGTTCTGGATCAACCAAATCTCTTGATGAAGGATAGAAGCTCTAACGAACAAGTAGTCGAAAGTGATTCTAAAATGGACCTGCTGCCCAATTCCATTCCAAATTCTTCTTCATATATATATATATATATAACTATGGTTAAAAAAACCTTGAAATGATATTATTTAAGAATTCTCTTTTTTTTTCCTTAAAAAAAGGGAGAAAAAACAGAGCTAGAAGTGAAACTTTACCTGGATTTGTAACACCATCATAAATTCTCTCATCTGGAAACTTGAGCGAGCAACCCCCTCTCCCTCCATCATCTCCTTCGATGGGTCAACAACAACAGATAATTAATCCAATCAGCCATCAATTCATGTTGCTAGTTGGCCCCACAGGAAAGTGAAAAACACATAAAAACCATCACCATGGGAT
>Ga0325404_1007746_pt1 | contig 11167 bp, 7 predicted proteins | sample PopdelMetagenome_18_FD_205664 | JGI IMG/M metagenome (GOLD analysis project Ga0325404, IMG submission 205664) | Populus deltoides microbial communities from Bellville, Georgia, United States - Xylem-Control-R1 | ecosystem: Host-associated > Plants > Phyllosphere > Stem > Wood/Secondary xylem...
AAGTCTCTATCTTATTGGGTTAAATCTTAGCTATTGTAAGCACCAAACTTATTTATTTCTTGGATATAGCTAAGTCCTAGCATTTTGAATGACAAGTAAATTATAATGATATTTGTTGTATTTTGGCAAACCCTAATGAATAATCATAAACTAGTTATGATATCCATTTTACATTTTTTTAAAACATAATAAAAACGATTTTATCTCTCTTTAGAAAATATGCAAATTCTTTTTTGAAGTCTAAAAAGAAAACTAGGTATTTTTAATATCGAGTTTGTATGTTACAGTATAAGTATACAACCTGATATTATGCAAAATAGTTGGAAAAACATGCTAGGGACCCCTAAATATTTTTAAAATGCCTTTTAAAAAATTTGATTTTTTAAAAATATATATAATTTTAATATTATTATATTATTTATTTGTTAAGTAGGTTGGACCTAGCCCAGCTATCTAGGCCAGACTCGGTTAGGTTGGGCCGACTGATGGCCCAACAAACCTTTTTTTTCTTGGGTTAGAAATGGGTCCAACCCGACTTAGTCAGGTTGGGCTGATAAAAGGCCTAACCTCTCTTTTTTTAAAACGTTGGGCTGGGCCTAGAGCCCAAGCCTAATTTGATCATGTTGGGTCGATAGAAGGCCCAACCTCTCTCTTATTAATTACACCTTGCCATTTGCATGCAGAATTCATTATGCATGCAAATGGCTACCCGGGGGCGAGGGCGGGTTTTAAAAAAAAAAAAAAAGATGAAGGCTTACTTGGCCAGAGGAGAAAAGCTGCTAGTGGTGTTCCTGGTGATGCTGGGAAGTCTAGTGTGTAGCTAGTTGTGGAAAAAAAAGAGAGGAAAGAGGTTGAAGAAGACTAGCAGAAATAAGAACCAGGGGGCTGGTTTGTCTCCGACTTTGGCCTATGATTTCTTGTTTTTCAATGCCTAGAATCCACCTCTATTTATATGGGGTGGAAAAGGGAAATTTTATTTTTATTGGGGACAAATCTTGGCATTTGATTCAACTGGGAAAGATCCTAATTATTGGCTCAAAGGTACAATCATGAAATGCAAAAATTAGCTGCTAAAAGCTGATGGGATTGACCACTTTGGGGCGACGCCGTGGTGGCAGTAGGGTAGTCGGTCGGCGAGACCTACTATGGGTGTATTGGGCGTTGTCTGGTTGTTTTCTTTTTCTTTCAAAATGGCGTTGTTTTGACTTTAGGATTTTAATTTAGGGATTTGGCCAAAGTTCAATTTAGTCCTCCGGGTTTTAATTATTTTCAATTGCATCCCCTAATTTATCCCAAACTTTTGATTTAATGTAATTTTGCCCTCGTCAAATTTCAATATGAGCCTCAAATTTTAGCGCCTTTTTCATTGTGATCTTTAGCTTTGGATTTATGCAAATTGACCCTCAATTAACCATCAAACTTTCAATTTTCTTCAATTTCACTTCTGTCTTCAATCAAATTAAGTGCCTAGAATTCGACGCCTTTTCTAAAAAGTTCATTAGCTGTAAATTTCTTCAATTTAACCCCTAATTTTAATCAATTGACTTTGTAAAAATTAGGTTTGGTCCTCTAAAATTTCAATCTTCTCAATTAAGACAAAATTGGGCTCTCAACTAGTTAAGTCCCTATTAAAATTAATTTAACCCATTTGAAGTATAATTAAGTTATTGCACTTAATTAAATCCTTTAATGTGACCCCAATAATTCTTAAATATAATTAAAATTTTAATTTGGCTCATGATTAAATCAAATTAGCATATTAAAAGTCTAATTATGTCCTTGGACTTAATTTTTATGCGGATTTGTCCAATAATCATTTAATTTGACTTTGAATATGCATTGTCTATTCAGTCTTAGGTTCAATGGGGTACGATTAAGCTCTTAATTCCATCCAAAATTATAGTTTGATTCTTTTATACATTTGAAATCCTTCTTAGTCTACTTTTACCAAATCACTAGTCTTCTTGCTATTATTATTTTATTTTTATTTTTAAAAGAAAAAAGGTAAATTTTGAGGGAATAATCCAAAAAATAGGTTATGACTGTTGCCCTTTCTTTACAATGCTTACGATAAAAAGTCTCGTAAGAGACTTTAGATAATAAGCTTTGTAAAGAAGAAAAAGGAATAAGAGATAACAGATTTACCAGATCAAGAAATGGTCAATCCTTCTGAAAGTGTTTGAAATGAGGGCTCAAAAGCATATTCAGAAGAAAAGGAGATAGTGCTAGAAAGCGCACCATCTAGGATGAAGGCATAAAGACAAAACGAGATAGGGCTAAAAAATACATTATATGAGAAATAAGGGCTCAAAAGCGCACTCATAGGAAAAGAAGATAGGGATAGAAAATACACTATTAGAGAAATGAGGGCTCAAAGACGCACTCAAAGAGATAGGGCTAGAAAGTGCATTATATGGTAGACGAGGGCTAAAAAGTGCACTCGGAAAGAGATAGGGTTATAAAACGCTCTATCTGATGGTTAGGGGCTCAAAAATGCATTCAAAAAGAGAAGGGATAGGGCTAGAAAATGCACTATTTGGTAGACAAGGGCTAGAAAGCGCACTAAAAAAAAAGATAGGGTTAGAAAATGCATTATCTGATGGATGAGGGCTTAAAAGCACACACTAAGGGAAATGAAATATAAGTCCCCTTTCTTCATAGAGATATGCGTGTATACTTACCTAAAAAATATAAGTCCCTTTTCTTCATGGATTTTCCCTCTTCTTGAAAGTTTGAGTCTCTGTAGTAAGCTTCAATGACTTTTTCACTTTCGTTTACTCAAATCACAACTTGTGATCTTCACCTCTAGGAAGGACATTATATTTGCATACTTCTTTGCATAAAAACCTTTATCTCGAAGGTCACCAGCTCTGCCCTACATTTTCTATTTTCTTAAAAAAGAAATCATGGAGTTATCCTTATTATGTGTTTTTTGGATTACCCCCCGGCTTGATCATGCCCCCAAGTATTTAAAGTTTCGAGTTTTTCTTTAATGATGATGCTATGTGGAATAAGATTTATTTATAAGGGTTGTTTTCATGGAAAATTTTCTGGAATTTCAAAGCCATTCCAAATATAAAGACCATTTTGATGTCAATTTCAAACAAACTTGTTCAAAAAAAAAATCAAGTGATTTATATGGGCAAGTTTGAAAGTCTTTGTTTTGTTGTTTTGGTAAAAGTGTAAAATGATGTTTTAATGGCCAGAGTGGTTCAAGCTTTAATTTGAGGGTTTCAGAGAACCAGTCTTCAAAGCATTGATTTTATTTATATGAATAATTAAGCTTATTTCTCATGGGAAAACATTGCCTACCGATCCAGATTGCTTGTCTTTGATCAGAAAGGGTTGGTTGGGTACCTATCATTGGCTTTGGCTTTTGGTTATGAAGAAAAAATATACTTTTAGGCTGAAAAGGTGTTTAAGGAATTTCATAACCAAGAATCACTAGTGCTTGTTTCTTGACCTCCTTTTGGTCCATTGATTTCTAGACCTTTAACTTGTAAAATGGTCCATCGTTTCCCCTTGTGTCGGGCTGGGCTTTTTATTTTTTTTCTTCATTTAGTTTTGAGTATCATCATCATATTAGTTTTTTGTGGTATGCTTAGACCTTCTAGACTCTTTGGATTCTTTTATGCCCCCCAGCTTTGTTTAGGCACCTTTAATCATTGATGATTATTCTGCATATTTGGATTACTTTTATTAGATTCTCACACTTGCCCCTAGTGTGAGGTGTGATCTTAATCAAAGTTATTTTCTATATATATATATAAAAAAAAAACATATAAACTCTTGCAAATGATATATTTAGCCTTGTAAAAGGATTATCAAAGATGACCCTTTCTCATTTCAAATACATTTATTTAGGATCATTAAGCCTTGCTTCTTTCATGCGAACATGCAAAATGGTTTCTCATTATTCATTCAGCTAAAATTTAGCTTTGAAGTCATCTCATGGTGATTGGGTTGTTCTTCAAGTTTTTCTAAGTATATGGTCACTTTTCTAGGAGGTCACTTGAATTTTTAGAACTTGTTTGTTAGAACAAACATCAATCTGGTTTTTGTTTTTGTACCAAAACTTTGATTTTTCTAGAAACCTTGAGAAAACATGAGATCATGCATAGTTTTTGAAGAAAAAAGGAAAACACACCCAAACATTCTTGGCCAAACTTCAATTTCAAAATTCATGAAAGTGTAAGTTGTGCTCATGTAGGTATGGAATAAAAGAATGAAGACAGTCATAGGAAAATGCATGATATCATTAAAAAAAAGTGCTTATTTAACAAAGAAAATCTTATGGCATTACGAGGCAAATTGCTGATAGGACTAAAACAGGTTGAAACATTATAAAGTCAAAACAATTTTGCAGATATGATCAAACAAAGGCAATTACTTTTTAAACACAATAGGAGTAGGCTCCATCTTTCAATTTTGGTACACTTTTCTTTCGGCCAACCTCCTTACAAAAGCTCTTGTAGGGATCTCATCTATAATATAGATAGAAACTAAGTGCTTGCTTGAGTAAGCTAGTGAGGCGGGCCACGTTAGCCTTTAAATACTCCAATCCTTCTTGGAAGTGAGCATTATGGTGATAAAAGGATTGAGAAGATTGTTTGTCATTTGTTGAATTTTCATATAATAGGAGTGTGCATTTTACTACTGATTATTCACCTTTTAAAATTATCTATAACTTTAATCTCATAACTCCTTTGGATTTGATTCCTTTACTTGTTGATGAAAGAGTTAGTCTTGATGGTAATAGAGAAGAACATGTAAAGAAGACTCTTCATGAGACTGTACAACAACAAATACATAAAAAAATAAGCAATATTCATTCAAAGCTAATAAAGGCATAAAAAAAGTTATCTTTGAACCAGGTGATTGAGTTTAGGTGCATATGCTTAAGGAAAGATTTCCTCAACTTAGGAGGTTTAAGTTTGATGACGAGAGGAGATGGTCCATCCCAAATCCTTGAAATAATTAATGACAATGCCTACAAAGTGAATCTACCAGGTGAGTATGGTGTTAGTGCTATTTCTAATGTCTCTGATATCTCTTTGTTTGATGTAGGTGAAGATTCAAGGTTAGATCCTTTTAAGAAGAGAGGAGAGAAAGCAATCCAAACTACATGAAAGGATCTACTAGAAGTTCCAATTGGGCCAAATACAAGGTAAATAGCAAATAAGCTTAAAGACGTATTCAATAGACTTATTTAAAGTACTTGGGTCAAGGTGAATTTCAAGAAAGCTACAACTTTATAAGTGATGATTAGACCTTATTTAATTTAATATATGATTAAACCTTATTTGACCTAATTAATTTCAGCATTAGAGATAGTTTTGGCCTTATTTTTTCTAATAAAAAATTTTACACTAGCAAGCATAACTTTCAATTCGACAGTTAGATCGAACTGAAGTTTTTCCAAAAGATTTTATAAGAATGTTCTTTTATACAATTAAAATTTCATAGTGATCAGACATCATGCAGTCTTTATGATAGGATCTAAAAGCTACCATGCAAGATTTGTAGTTTCGTAGTTGATTTAGGATTTTTATTCATATTTTATTTAGAACTCTTTTATTATTTTTTCTACCTTATTCAAAATATTTTTACCTATTATAAATAGAGTTATTTAGCTTGCTTTTAGTTTTTTTACTGACTTTGATTTCAAAACAACTTATTGTGCGTTTGTGAGAGGATTTTTATATTTTTAATCTTAATTGAATTACTCTGACTCATTGAAGAATTAACCAAGTTTCGTGGTGTTTTCTATACTTCTCATTAGTGTATCTTCATAGATGTTTGGTGAGGATTCGGTTTCTATAGTCTTGATGTTCTGGTATATGTTATTGTTATGTCAATCTCAATTATAACTTTTTTTGGAAAAGGTTGATTTGACTATGGGTTTCTGAATCTTTATATGCACAGGGCTCACATCAATATTATTTTTTGGTCAATTTGGTCCTTATTCTCTTTTTATTTTTTTTTATTTTTGTTAAAGTTATTTTTCTTTTCAGTTTAACCATTCATTCAAAAAAAATTATTTGCCCTCTAATTTATTTGTTATTTTGAATTTAATTCTCATTCTTTTAATTACTATTTTTTTATCCTTTGTATAATTAATTTTTTTCAATTTCATTCTTCAACGTCTGATTTACTGGGAATTGGACTTTGTGGTTTTTCCTTGTGTGATGCTTTAGGTATAATAAACCGAGTTACATGTTTGAAAAGTTAACACGTGTCTACATCCATTTTTTACTTATCTTCCTTTTTCGATTTCATTGTTAGACATTGATTTTTTTATTAAAAATTCCCTTTGTGGTTTTCTTCAAAAAATTTCTACCGTGTTGTCCTAATCTTATAACTTAGACCACAAGTTTTACAGGTTAACTCAGGTTGGCTCGTCTTTTATTACCTAGGTTAGATGTATATCACGCTACTTCGGTTTGACTTGGGTAGTTTTTTTTCCTTTTTTTAATCTAATTTTGTTCTTCCAAAGTTTTTTTTTCTCAACTTAATGTGAACTTTTTTTAAAAAAAAAACAAAAACTTGATTATTTAATATTTTTACTTATTTTTTATCGTCTAATTAAAATAAAACCAATTTATTAAACTCGATTGGTGTTATAACCCAAGTAGTTGGTTTTCTTATTTTTTTCAAAACATGTTTTTTACAGGAAAAAATACATATTCGTGGCCTAACATGGCACTGCCTAGTAGATTATATATTTAGTTTCTTTGTTTCGTTTTTAATCTTTATCGTAATACTATTTTTTTCCTAAATTGGAGGCCAATATTTTACATTTAACAAAATATATAGCGTGTAGGCTTTTCATTATAGCAATAGACATATTTTACTATGAATTGCTACAAAAAAATACTATTTTATCCTTGAGTGGAAAAAAATCGTGGCCTTGGTTTTGGGGGTAATTTGATCTTTTCAAATGGCTCATTGGTCATTAAAAGATTGTTTGGGGGTATCTGAGTCTTTTTCAAATTTTTTGCATGGTAAAATTATATTTTTACCCCTGAAGTCAACAAAATTTAGAAATGTTGACTGATGATGTTTTCATCTTTTCATAAACTTTAAAACAATAAAAATATTTATTTGCCTTTAAGGATAAAAAAATAGAGATGTTGACCAAGAATTCTTTTGATTTTTCTGTTATTAAGCTACATTTAAAATAAGTTTCTTCCCTTAAAAAAGATTAAAAAAATATGGTGTGCATTTAGGGGTGTTTTTGTCCTTTCACACGAGTTTATTTGTAACTTACAGGGTTATAAAGGGTGTTTTGATATTTTGATATTGAATTTTTAAATTTTATTTTGAAAAGCAGATGGCGCATGCTCAATACATGTAAAAACCCAATTAAAAACCTATCCTAAGCAGAAAAAAAAACTTATTGAATTATGAATGATGCAATTCAAGAAAGTTGTCTTAATTAAGTTGACTTATAGTCTTGTTGTATACTTGCTTCACCATATTTTTATTCTAAAAGAAATGATGTATGTCATGGACTAATTAGCTTGAAATATGTATTCCATGTAATATCAAAATATTAATTCTACAAAAATATTGGAAGCTAATGCTATGATGAAGTTATGAAAATTCTGTAGGATAAGACATGCATTGTTAATGATGTTATAGGTTGAGAAATTATTGAGTCGATAACTTGGTATTAGAAATACAAAGGAGACTGTTAAAAAACATTTAAGAAAAAAATTGCACTATTTTGAAATTGGTAATTTCAAATAAATGATCATAAAATTATGACTAAATTTTTTGGGGTGTTTAAGTTGGTATCAGAACTCGGGTCTGAGTTCAATAATTTAAATGATAATTTAACAAATAATTGTTTTGGTATCAGGATGGTTCACATGAGGAAATGTGCATTGTCAAATCATTCCCTTATAGGGAGATGGGTTCAGCATGAAAGAACCAAGGAGAGACATAGATAGAATCCGTTTAGGGATACTGCTTCCAATATGCCATTAATGTCTTGTCAGACAAGATTAAGGGAATCATTTGCATTAGAGGATGACATTGATTCAAGACAGGCTGGAGTGTCACAACCTAGGGAGTTGGGTTGGTAGGGACAGAGAGTAGTATCCTTAGCTACAGAAGTAGCTCCTGCGCTACATGTTGACCCAACATTTATAGCTTAGAAAGTGAGAGTAGTGATGGAGGCGATGCCTAATGCACCAGCCTCGACTGCCTTGGTGGGTCCGACAATGCAGATAGCGCTAATGGTTACAACACCAACTGATAGTATGGATACACTCGTACGTATTGTAAAAAGTATAAGGGAGTTAGGGTGTGAACCCGTTTTGGGTGAACCGAATGCGGAGATAATAAGTTGATGGCTTTGCATAGTCGAGGATATTTTGGATCAGATGCAAGTAGCAGAGGGATTACAGGTGAACTGTGTCGTTTATTTGCTTCCTAATCGAGCACGATCTTGGTGGGATACCTTGAGATCAAGGAGACCAGTAAGGTCTTAGTCGTGGACCAATTTTAGATTGCAGTTTGAGCAATAATTTTATTCATCATACCATTGTAAGGTAAAGAAATAGGAGTTCCTAAATTAGGGGTAGGGAGATATAATAGTTTTGGACTATGAATGGAGGTTTTATGATCTCTTCATGTTTGCCTTGCACTATGTTCCTATGGAGCATTATAGGATTGAGAAGTTGCGAGATGGTTTACAACAAAAATTAAGGTAATGGTTAATAGCTTTTAAATTTGAAACAACCAAAGAACTTATAGAAATGGTAGAGGCCCTAAAGGCGTGTATGAGAGAGGGCTAGCAGAGTCAACCTAGTTTTGGGAAGCAGAAGGATATAGACTATTCTGTGGGTAAGCCACCACCTCTGAAAAAGAATAAAGGGCAATTTCGCTAGTTTAGAAAAAGAGGAGGGCAAACCACATGATACAGTTAGAGCACTAAGGTGGGGTCGACAAGGGGACAACTAAACCCGAGAAGTAGTTTCACTCGAGGGGTTTTAGAGTAGAAGACGATCACTTATCCTTTATGAGCTTAGTGTGGGTGGAGGCATCCAAAGGATTGTTCTACGTTGCCAGGATGGAGTTAGATTTATGGGGGGAGCATAGATGATGAGATTGCCCACATTTAAGTTAAGGGTGCTAGAATTGCGGAGGTTATGGTCATTTTAAGAAACTACCCTAGAAGAACAGAGTTTATTCAAGGTTACCAACACCAGCTCAGAGTCAACAGCAAGTCACAATTGTGGATCAACTAATCAAAGTGGCACGGTCAGGGGCCAGCAATAGTAGAGGCCGACCTCAAGCTTAGAGTGAAGGGGTATAAGGTGTCAAGACTCAAGGTAGGGTGTTCTATATGAAATGGGAGGAGATTAGGGCAGTCCCTAATGTAGTGGTAGGTATTTTATCGTTAAATTTCTTGTCTATGCATGTATTATTTGATCTTGGGGTTACCCATTTTTCTTGAAGCACATACACTTGTTGGAAAACTAGAAAAGAATCCATGTAGAGTAGAAATTGGGTTTACTATAAGTACTCATTTGAGGAAAAATGTATGTATTGATTGTGTGTATAAAAGAGTCAAGGTTGATATAATAGGGTGTGAGATTAGAGTGGACTTGCTACCATTAAAGTTGTATGAGTTTGATGTCATTTTAGGTATGGACTTCTTGAGTAGCTATAGGCATAGATGGATTGTTTTCAAAAATTACAGGAGAGTGATATTTAGAGGGTAAAGAAACATCATCCCAAACTGTATCATTTTAGCAATAACTGTAAGGAGGTTGATGAAGAAGGGATGTGAAGCCTATCTTACTTATGTATTAGAGTTGAAGAAGAAAGAAAACCAATTGGCACATCTCCTTATAGTTAGAGAGTTTTCAGATGTGTTTCCACTTGAGTTATCAGGGGTACCATTAGAGATTGAGGTGGAAGTATCTATCGATGTATTGCCCGATATGTCCTCAATAACCCAGTCTCCATATAGAATGGCACTGGCTGAATTAGTTGAGTTGAAGATTCAACTTTAGAAATTACTAGATAAGGAATTTATACGTCCAAATAATTCACATTGGGGAGTTTCAATGATATTTGTGAAGAAAAAGGACAAGATTTTTAGGCTCTACATATATTATAGATAGTTGAACATAACATCAATGAAAAACAAATATCTGCTTCTATAGATAGATGACATCTTTGATCAACTCAAGGGAACCAGGGTATTTTTAAAAATAGACCTGAGATCTAGGTATTATCAATTAATAATTAAGGAACTGGATGTGATCAAGATCATGTTTAGAACTCGTTATGGACATTACGAGTTTTTAGTAATGTTCTTTAGGTTAACAAATGCACCTGCAGTGTTCATGGACCTAATGAATTGAGTTTTTTTTTTTTTACCCTAATTAGACAAGTTTGTAGTAGTGCTTATAGACGATATCTTAGTCTATTCTAGCTCATATTCAAAGCATGAACAACACTTGAGGCATGTATTAATGACTATAAGAAAGCATCAACTGTATGCCAAGCTGAGTAAGAGTGAGTTTTGACTAAAAGTAGTTTTTCTAGGGCACATTATATCAGTAGAAGGAATATTTATGGATCCTAGAAAGGTTGAGGGAGTACTGAAATGGGATAGACCTAGGAATGTGATAGAAATTTATAGCTTCTTTATTGATGACCCGATTGACCTGGAAGGAGATGAAGTGGAAATGTACCAAAGAGTGCGAAGAGAGATTTCAAGAGTTAAAGAGGAAGCTTACAACTGTACCAGTGAGGGAACTAAAGGATTGGTTGTTTACAGCGATGCATTAAATAAGGGTTTAGGTTGCGTAATGATACACCACCGTAGGGTGATTACTTATACATCAAGACATTTAAACACTAATGAGATCAATTACCTAGTGCATGACTTAGAGTTAACCACTATGATATTTGCTCTAAGGGTTTTGGAGGCACTACTTATATGGGTCTGTCCAAATATTTATGGATCATAAGAGTTTAAGACATTTAATGACTTAGAATGAACTGAACATGCGACAAAGACACTAAGTGAAATTGATAAAAGATTATGATTGTATGATTGATTATCACCCGAGAAGAGAAAATGTTGTCGCAAATGCTCTTAGTCATAAAAATAAGGTAGATGATACCCAAATGATTGTGATGA
>Ga0325404_1007747_pt1 | contig 11167 bp, 10 predicted proteins | sample PopdelMetagenome_18_FD_205664 | JGI IMG/M metagenome (GOLD analysis project Ga0325404, IMG submission 205664) | Populus deltoides microbial communities from Bellville, Georgia, United States - Xylem-Control-R1 | ecosystem: Host-associated > Plants > Phyllosphere > Stem > Wood/Secondary xylem...
GAGCCAGCCACCTTAAGCGCGCTGTCCATTTTCCACAATTATAATTTCTGATGCTATTGTAATTCATGTCTAGAAAGACAGCAAGTTGTAACTTGTCCATTAAATGGAGTTTTTTCATTTTCATTTCTTTTATATATATATATATATGTATATATATATTAATGGATTGCTTTCTTTGGTTGGCAATGGCGGTACAAAATGTTGCTGATGAGGTACGAATTTCTTGGCCCAGGGACTCGGCATCAAGTTATTCTGCTGAAGAATAAACATATAGTCGATCGATGGCCGATGTGTAGGACGTCACTTTATATGATGGTTCTGCCGTCGTGTAAGCCTAGCACATCAGAGAGGATAAAAATATTATATAACCTTTCTTATCTTAGCGGCGGTGATCGGAAACAGGTGGAACTTTTACTTGATCTCGAATTAGTGGAAATCAGGCTGGTCTTATTAGAAGCAACATTCGTGTGCTTGTATATGATTAGCCAGTCAAATTCACTCTTTTTAAAAATTAATGAAAGCACCAAGTACCTGTATTTGTCTTTTAAAATACTTAATATATAAAGGCAAATGAGTGTATAAATAAATAGATAGAATAAAAACCGGGAATATCGTATACATCGATCCACGTACACACCTGCAGCGTACACGTACATGTATATTTAGGAAGACTCCACCATACTTAAAAGCTAAAAAATAAACATAAATATACTAAATGTCCAAAACATTACTCGATCATGAAATTGCAGGAAGCTCCCCTTTTATTTTTGAAAATGTGAACGTACCCCCACTCTCATCCACTTTAAATTCCCAAGCCTTTCAAAACCTTCATCAGAACATGTTGGCAGAGAAGCCATCACATCCGGTGGCGGTTTGATGATTTTCCGGCGAATCTTGGCCACTATAACTTTCAAGTGGACGAAGCATAGAATTGTTAGTACAAGTGCAAAGGATATTTTAGAATGTGCTGTCGAGCATCGGTACGAGCACATCAATCATATTCCTTTTTTTTCCCGTCCCATAAATAATGTGATCACGGGCTGCCTTCGAACACATTCTCAAGTCTCAACAAAACTAGCTGCACAAAAAAACTTCACCTAGTTACACCCTCTTTCAAACCTAAGTGACAGGCTAGGGTGAGTTGTTAAGGATGGTGAAGTTTTCTAAGCAGTTTGAGGGTCAGCTTGTGCCTGAGTGGAAAGAGGCTTTTGTTGATTACTGGCAACTCAAGAAAGACCTGAAGAAAATCCATCTCCTTAATAACAACAACAAGAACACCCTCATCAAGCACAGTCATCATAACTCTTTGTCTAGCAACTTCCTTTCCTCTCTTAAGGGGGGGTTCTCTTTATTTGGTCATCAACACAGGGACCATGAAGCCATTCATGTAGTACTCTCTACCCCTAACATATGCATTACTTCTTCGATATACTTGGCAAGAATTAATGTGATGAATATTGGTGTCTAACAGGTTCATAAGAAACTTGCATCTTCAGCTAGTAAAGGTGATATGTACGAGACAGAACTGGTTGAGCAATTTGAGGATAGTGATGCTGCCAAAGAGTTTTTCTCATGTCTGGACTTGCAACTTAACAAAGTTAACCAGTTTTACAAGACTAAGGAGAAAGAGTTCTTGGATAGAGGGGATTGCTTGAAGAAACAAATGGATATTCTCGTAGAGCTCAAAGCTGCATTCAAACAACAGCGCGACAAAGCTGCTAATTCTGCTCTGGATTCCACTGAGGATGCCTCTATTGATTGCAGAATCTCTTGTGGTATAAATGACACATTCCAAATCTGGCTTGTGAGGATAGCCGATTTTCCAAATTTACGTCATTTAATTAAAGATATAATATAATGTCACATTTTCTTATCCTCATTTAAATCCGCATATGCACTTACCATTTGGACTCGTATCCATATTTTTACTCTCGTGACTCGGAACATGATAGTTCATGCACAACACAAGTACATTTGACGCTTAATGTTTCAATTCCTATGCTGTTTGAAATATGGGCCATAAAAGATCAGTACTAGAAGAAAAGTACCCTCAGGCATCATAATCAAAATTTAGCATATAGGAATTGTTAAACTTGTAAAACTGTAGCAGGGAAAAACAAATAGAAATAGCTTAATTAAGTGGGACTGGTATTAGCATTAATGTGCAAGAGTTTATTTTAGTTCTTTAACTTAAAATAATCTGATATCAGCAAAATCATGATCTCTATTCTGTATCATTTTTTTTCTTTGCTGCAGAGGAAGATTCTGTGACAGACAGATTAGAACAAGAACAGATTCAGGACGACAGCACAGATGACTTGGAGAAAAATGAAGTCCTAGACTCCCCAAGATCAGAAGAGATGGGAAAATCAACAAGGATCATGAAAAGAGAGGATAGGAAACTGAGGACTCTTTCGGGCCGTGTTTTCAATTGCCAAGGGAAGAATTTAAGGATAAACATTCCTCTAACAACACCTTCTCGTACTTTCTCGGCGATCAGTTATCTAGTTTGGGGAGATTTAGTTAATCAGTCCTCCAATAATTGCAACCCTGAAGGGAGCAAGCTGCGTATCAACAAAACAAAGTTGCGTCATGCAGAGAAGATGATCAAAGGAGCTTTCATAGAGCTCTACAAAGGGTTGGGATATCTTGAAACTTACAGGTATTTAATTGAAGGATTACTCTTTTTTTTAAGAAAAGGCAAAAAAAAAAAATTCTACTGCGTTGTTGATATTTCATTTGGATATGGAGAAGCTTACTGGTCTGCCATTAATGATGTGGTTTCAGGAACTTGAACATGCTTGCTTTTGTAAAGATTTTGAAGAAATTCGATAAAGTAAATAGGTTACCTTTTAAACCTCTTTAAACATTTTGGCCTGCATACATATCTAATGGAAAAGAGTTTTTCTTGGTTTTCTTTTTTCTTTTTTATAGGTAACTGAAAAACAAGTGCTTCCCATCTATCTTAAAGTTGTCGAGAGCTCCTATTTTAACAGTTCAGACAAGGTAAATTCTGAATCTTAAAAACTAATTAAAGTAAAATATTTGGTCCCGTTATGTATAGCCAAGTTGCAGAAAAAATTATTTTAGGATGTTTTCCGACAATGTCAAGTGGCTAATGATCTTGCTTCTCATGTCTGCACTGACGGGTAGTCCTTAGATTTGTGAAAATAGAACTTGGATATGCTTGTTTGTCACTTCAAATTTTGTGGCCAAAATGTTTTTGTGAATCTGTTAGACTTGCTCATTAGTCTCAGAAACGACAGGTAATGAACTTAGCAGATGAAGTTGAGGATCTATTTATCAAACATATCGCTGAAGAAGACCGAAGAAAGGCCAGAAAATACCTTAAACCACATCAGCGTAAAGAATCACACTCTGTGACCTTTTTCATCGGTGAGTTTCTTAATAGTAAGTTTGACTGAATTAGTCTAAAACTAAAATTACGGGATAACATTTTTTAAGTTACCTTCCTTTTTTGATCAATCATATGGGTAAAGAGCTTTGTTCTTGTTCACTTTGTGACATTATACAGGGCTTAAAGAAACATAAATATGGACCCATCAGGCCACTGGGATTTCAAATGAAGGGCAGTGCCTGGTTCACTTTATTTGGGTGGATGATAAAGCATAGGTCCCATGCCATATACCATTATCATCTTAGATGCAAATTTGACCCGTACAAGTATCGAATATTAGGAATACTATTAGCTCATAAAAAAGACCACTATTTTTCCTTGAGCAATAAAAGCTATGGAGTATGTTGCGTGGACACTTTTGAATGAGCACCCAACACGCATATCAGGCATTATGACTCCCTTGATCTTCTATTGGATGATTAAATTTCCTTCTTTGATCTGAAAAAATAAGAAATTACGATCCTTGCATTGCATAATATATCAGATACTGGTTTTCTGTGCGTACAAGCATGCATAATGTTACTCTCGTCTTTTAAACTAGTTTGCACAGCTTTTACGCGATGCCTTCCAACATACCTTGAATGCAAATTTAAATGAATTTACTGAATCTAATTCAAATATTACCGCAACTTCTTCGACAGATAATAATGAGAATCCCATGTTCAATGAGTTTTAAATAGATGAAAATTAACCTCATGTGGGTGAAAATATTCAGGACTGTTCACCGGGAGCTTCATAGCCCTCCTTGTTGGTTATGTAATAATGGCTCGTATCACGGGGATGTACAGACAGCATCCAGATACAGCATACATGGAAACTGTCTATCCTGTGCTTAGGCAAGTTTCCCCAACTTACTCTCAATACCATGTTTGAAATTCCTAAAGAATGGTAGCTTATAGAAAAAAGGGACTTTGTCATTTGCAGCATGTTCAGCTTGATGTTCCTGCACTTCTTTTTGTATGGTTGCAACATTTTAATGTGGAGGAAATCCAGGATAAATTATAGCTTCATCTTTGAGCTGGCCCCCACAAAGGAGCTAAAGTACAGAGATGTATTCTTGATATGCACCACATCTATGACTGCTGTGGTGGGAGTCATGTTTATTCATTTGTCACTTCTTACGAAACGACATTCGTATTCCCAAGTTCAAGCCATCCCAGGCCTTCTGTTATTGGTAATTTGTTGATTGAAAATCTGATAGAGTTTATCCACTTTAAGTAAATTCTTTTGTTTTGAGTCCAATTCTTGGTTTTGTCAATTACTAAAATTTGTCACTGCTTTATGCGCAGAGCTTCCTGTTATTGCTTGTGTGCCCCTTCAACATTTGCTACCGATCAAGTCGTTACAGCTTCCTTTGTGTGATAAGGAACATCGTTCTATCACCTCTCTACAAGGTAAACATTCTGTGAAAGTCTCAAGCATTTTGTTTCGAAGGCTAAGCCTTCACTTGAAAGTTTCATTTGGTTCCTGTGCTGAAAGGAATTTTAACCAAATCATCTATTTTAACTGCTTCTAATTTTTATCTCCGCAGGTTGTCATGCTGGACTTCTTCATGGCTGACCAGCTTTGTAGTCAGGTTGGTTTCCGTGCTAAATAAAGGCTCCTTGTTGCAAAAGAATATTGAACCTTAATTAACATTTCAGTACTGGAAGTCAAAATGTACTGACTGCTTCACTGATGTAATTTGTAATTGAACAGGTGCCAATGCTTCGGAACCTTGAGTATGTGGCATGCTATTATTTAACCGGGAGCTACAAAACTCAGGACTTTGGCTACTGCATGAGGGCCAAGCATTACCGTGATCTTGCTTATGCAGTGTCCTTTATACCCTATTACTGGAGAGCAATGCAGGTACAGTATTAATAAATCTGCTCGGCCTCGTCAAAAAAGAAAAGAAAAGAAAAGCTCTCCAGCCCCTTGATTAAGTGTCAATCACATGCTTACTTATAGTTCAGTTTATCATTTTTAAACAATATAACTGTATCTGATTGATATTTTCTTATTTTAATTCGTCGGTGCAGTGTGCTAGGCGATGGTTTGACGAAGGACAGATAAATCACCTTGTCAATCTAGGCAAATATGTATCAGCAATGTTAGCAGCAGGAGCCAAAGTGGCCTATGAGAGAGAAAAGAGTGTTGGATGGCTGTGCCTTCTTGTAGTAATCTCAAGCGCTGCAACAATTTACCAATTGTATTGGGACTTCGTAAAGGATTGGGGTTTACTCCAAATGAATTCCAAGAATCCCTGGCTAAGGAATGAATTAGTGCTTCGTCGAAAGTTCATTTACTACTTCTCCATGGTACATGTTAAAATCCCCTTAATCACTCTCTTTTTAAGTGGAATGACACAAGTTCCGATTAGGAATTTAACTGCCAGCAAAGCCAAAATCTTTCATGGATATTGGTACCAAACAAGTTATTCTGATTTCTGATTAGACATCCAACTTGCCCATTTTCATTTTAGTTGTAAGATGATCAAGATAAGATGTTCTTAGAAAGAGCACAACGAACATATTCATATCGCAAGTACTGATAGTAGCATTTTACAAAGAAAGTACGATTCCTATCCAATATCAGCTAGGCTAGTACTAGTTAGGCAAGTAAAGAGAATTAGAGTTCTGAAATAAGCACATAACAGGCACAGACCTGATTTCTTTTCAAGTTGCAGGTTTAAGTCATTTCAATTTTAAAGTAAATTCTAAATCAAACTTTGGATGTTTCTTGCAGGGATTGAACCTTGTTCTCAGGCTTGCTTGGCTACAAACTGTTCTCCATTCAAATTTTGAACATGTTGATTATAGAGTAACTGGACTGTTTTTAGCTTCCCTTGAAGTCATTAGGAGAGGGCAGTGGAATTTTTACAGGTAATACGTTGTCTGAAATTGGATATAGCCATTTGTGAATATGATCATGATAAACTCATTTTAAATTTTTCCTGGCATTTCATTAGGCCTTATAAAGTGCGAATTTGTTTTAATGGTCCAGGTTGGAGAATGAGCATCTAAATAATGCTGGCAAGTATAGAGCAGTCAAGACGGTGCCACTTCCTTTTCATGAAGTGGATGAAGAAGACTGATGGCTAATGTCTGACGATGCTCATTGGCGGCAGTTGCTTTCAGAATTATTGTCCTTGTACCAGTTGTAGCAAGACATCAACTTGGTCATAATTGTTCCAGGGATAGAGAAAGTTCATACTTGTGTACAGAATTTTCTTCGAGGAAAAGAAAATCATGCACAGATCAACTACCAGAATTTCTTGTTACTCTTTCTTGTCAATACTTTCCTCGCCTTCTATCTAGGTCCTGCAAAACACTGGACTGTGTTGAGAAGGAATTTTTTATATCCAAAACTGAAGTAATTTCTTGTTCAATATATCTTTCTTTCTTTCTTTCTTTTGTTTTTGGAGTAACTGATAGATACTCCACAAAGTCATCTGGGGTGCTTTCCACTGTTCATCACATGAATGCATTCAAATCTTCTCCTTGCGATGTGCTCATGAAGAATCAGTAATTCTGCAAAACCTTGAGCTAAAATAAGACATGTTTAGCATATGAAATTATAACATTACACCGAGACTGGTGAATTCAATTACAGAATAAGATCATTATGGAATGAGAGGGACTACAGATTGATTTCATTTATATTTAAATCTCTTGAGACTTAGCAAACATCATTCCGACAAATAAGATTCAAGGTTTAAACAAGAAGTGGCCGGCACACACAGTCCCAATCATAAACTACAGTATTCACCCAGGAATCCTCATCAATTGAAAAGTACAAGATTCTTAACGTTTTCCTCCTCCTTCTTCTTCTTCTTCTTCTTCTTCTTCTTCTTCTTCTTTTTTGATGATTTTTTTTGTCTACAAAAAATCTTCCATCCACTTTCAATACCAAACACAAGTTATCTCGTAACATTTTTTTTACGTTTTTTTTAATGGATTCTTTGAATACTCCAGGCTTTCAAACGCCGATCTTACATTCATACTTGATGGGATTTTAAACAGGTAATGGGCATTCCTCTTATAACTCCGAATCCCGAAAGCTTGAAGGGAAATAAACAAATTAACTACGCGCTATCTATTCATTGCTCTCTCCTTTGATACTTCAAACCGACATGTCATACACGAATTATCCGCTCCCGGTAAAAATGTATAAATGGGGAATCGCGGTGCAGCAATATTTTTAAAAGTTTTCGAATAATTTTTTTAGTTTTAAATTATTTATTTTTATTGTTTTAATATGATAATTTTAAAATAATAAAAAAATTATTATTTTAATATATTTTGAAATAAAAACGGAGAAACAAGCCACATGCGCAACATCGTATCAGAATTCAAAATATCAAACCGCCATGGCTGCTGCTCCCCTCTCGCAATGCAGTTTCTCTCCCGCCATAACTTGTCTGAAATCAAATCCCAAACTCAAACCCATTAATTCAGTTCTCTGCCGTGACATTTTACAAACCCATTTGTTTCTCCAACACAAACGCCAGGTCACACTCTCTTACTAAAGTCTCTCTAAATGTTCGAACTTTACTACTATTAAACTCTTAAAAATCAAATCTATCTGAACTCTGACTTTTTTTTTTGTCTGCTTTCCTTTTTGGGCAGGTTGAGAATTTCTCAAACAAAAGCAGCATTACCTAAACTGTCGCATTGGTTAGTTGTGGTTTCTGGGTTAGTGGATGGCAATTCTGAGACATAGCCAGAAGCAGGATCAAGTGATTTGAATGAGGTATGTGGTTTTTGGTTATTTGATTTAGCTTCATTTTCTTTTTTTAAAAAACTTGGTTCTTTCTGTGAATTCATGTTAAGAGGGAATCGATTTTACTTACAAGTAATCTGCATTAGTTTGATGCTTTAACCAAAAACGAAGAGGAAACAGAAATTACTTAGCTGTGTTTTTGTTCTCCCCTGCATATTCTTTTAGGAGAGTGCAGCCATTGACATAAAACAACCAAGGAGGAGTTTGCTTGTGCAATTTACTTGTAATGAATGTGGCGAGAGGTCTCAGAGGCTCATTAATCGTTTAGCCTATGAACAGGGGCTTGTTTTTGTGCAGGTACTCATCTGTTCTAATGGGCTGTTAGAATGACAATTTTTTGCTATATGTTTCTTACCAGTAAGCATTTATCCTGTTATATTAAAGGCCAGCAATGCACTGTCCTTTTGACTTAAAAAGGAAAAGGAAAAGGAAAAAAGAGTATTCAGAATTGATTTTTCTTGGGAAAGTATAGTCTAAAACTTCCAATAACAAGCCTTTAATGTTTTATGTTCAAACTGAATGCTCCCTAAAGAAATGATACGAGTTAATATAGAAATATAGAGGACCTCAAAAGTAATATGAAGTACTAGAAGAAAATAAAAGCCCATCACTTTTCCATAAGGAAATGTTGTCAATGTTATTAATGATCAACATGTTTTCAAATTTTTCTTAATAAAAATTAACTTAAATATCCATAAGATGTTTCTCAATAACTGTTGGAATAATTGGAGCATATGTGCTTGCCAGGCAACTTATTTAGTATTTTGCATGGGGTTGTTTCCCAAATAACTATATTTATTTGTTCATGGGATTGAACATGGTTGATTCACAAGTTCCGTTCTGCCTAGGGAATTTTTCAGGAGTGCTATTTTCTTCCTACTCGCTTTTGGGGAAGTTTGCAGAACCTTAATTTGCCCTAGAACATGATAGATACTCTTCAGAGAATAACAGTTTCTGATGCAAAACTGTGCAACTGAAATTGATTGCTTTTGTTTTTTTATGTTGAAGAGTTACAACAGTTTTGTCCATGGAAATTTTTGTATGCTCCTCGTACTGTTACTGTTTTCGTGTTTTTAGAAATATGAAGTAAATTTCTATTATGTTTTCTTCTCTTGGATAGTTTTGTTCATGGTTATAAGGTTCATCTTTATTGTGTACTCCAATGAACTTAAAAAATCCAAAAATGTTGACAATTTCTTGGCTTGCCTTTATAATACCTGTAATCTGAATTTCACACCGGTCTTGTTTGTACATATAAAGTAATCTCTTTTCATCATAAATATAATTTCATGGCTTGGTAACATTTCTAGAAACCGTAGCCTGTAACTACCAGCAAATAGGCAATAGCTAAAACAGTCCTTGCTAACATTCCAGCCCTTCCTTCATGGTGATACAATGAATTTCCTCCATTCTGCAGGTCAGAAAAGGCAGGGTACATAATTTAGAACAATTTGAGACAAATTTCTATCATTTCTGGAATGGAAATATTAGCGAATTCAGTTAGTGGTTTAGAATGAAAAAAAATAATTGTTTGAAAACATACTGGATTTGGGGATGGTGCAGGAGCTGTGTCCTCAGATTCTGTTGTCACTGTAGGTGGGGCTGGGGGGCTGGGGGGATTTGGTGCTAGAGCTGGTGCATGATGATGCCTCTTGTGCTTGTGCTTGTGTTTTCTTTTCTTCTTGTGCTTGCCAGGAGCTGGAGCTGGGGAAAGCACTAATGCTGGTGATGGGGCTGGTGGTGGAATAGCTGGTGCTGGTGCTGGTGTTGGAGTGGCTGGTGCTGGTGCTGGAGTGGCTGGTGCTGGTGCTGGTGCTGGTGCTGGTGTTGGCGCTGGTGTTGCTGGTGCTGGTGCTGGTGCAGGTGCAGGTACTTCCTTAGCTGGTGATGGTGATGGTGATGGTGATGGTGTCTCTTTTGCAGGGGCTGGTGCTGGAGCTGGAGACACTCGTGGTGGTGGTAAAGAAGGGGGTGGTGTAGCTGGTGGTAAAGAAGGCGGTGGTGTAGCAGGTGGTGGTGGCAGTGCTGGTGTTTGTATTGGAGCTGCAGTTGGAGGACTTTGCAGTGGTTGTGGAGGTGGAACTATCGGGCTGGTAGCTGGTGCTACTTTAGGAGACGGTGGTGATATAGGAGTGGTTGCAGGTGGGAGTGTCATTGCACTTATTGGTGATTGTGCTGGTGTGGCTGAAGGTGGAGGCGTAGTGGTTGTAGGTGCAGGTGTAGCGGGTGAAGTTGTTGATGGCGATGCTGCTGGTGTTTGGGCATCGGTAATAGCTAATGGGAAACTCAGACAAGCCACGATGAGAGCCCAAAGCACCAAAGCCATTTTGTTGTAATGAGAAGTAACAGGAAGAAGTAATATGTTATATATAGAGTTGTGGGAAATAGGTTTTTAATTTTAATAAATGTTTGGTGGAATGTGAAGAGGGGGAGATGTAGTCTTTATTTGAATGCTACATCCCTTCCAATGATTGGGAATGATGTCTTTTACGGCCAGGTCTGCATTTAGTTGGTCGCATCAGTCAGATTTGGGGCCAAAAATTTAGTAATCTGAAGAAAGATTTACTGCTTTTAAGTTTTAGGTATATTGGTAACGCTGCTGCTGATATGATTGTCAATAGTTGTGCTGTATTGGATTTTTGGATATTGCATCAATCAGCAGCCAGAGAGACCCATGCACTCGATCTGTTATGCAGTTTGAACTCATTTAGAACCTTAGCACAAAGAGGGAAGGCTGAAGTTTCTTTTTCTTCAAGGTGGGATCTCGTAATTAGGTAATATGTGTTTGCTTCAATAGAATCTTGAACCTAACAGAAATACGAATCACGAGTTTTTATGATCATAAATTATTACCACAATCTTTTATTTGTTGTGCCAGAAATGTCTAGACAAATGATGGAATGGAAATGAGAGGGAGGAGATGCAGACGGCAAACTGGGCTAACCTTTCACCTACTTAGGACGGACCATGATGTCGATCCTAACA
>Ga0325404_1007752_pt1 | contig 11160 bp, 5 predicted proteins | sample PopdelMetagenome_18_FD_205664 | JGI IMG/M metagenome (GOLD analysis project Ga0325404, IMG submission 205664) | Populus deltoides microbial communities from Bellville, Georgia, United States - Xylem-Control-R1 | ecosystem: Host-associated > Plants > Phyllosphere > Stem > Wood/Secondary xylem...
ATTAAATCTTTTCAGTTCAACAGATTCAATCCAAGGGTCCACAAGGGCTGGCGGGATATTAAATTCAGAGACCTATCTACCATCACTTGCTTTACTCTCTCCTCTTCACTACCACTCTCAACTTTTCTTCCATGGTGGACCTCCTCCCATCTTGTTTTCACGCTTCATCTCATTAGTTTTCCTACTTTGGCCTTTCTTGACTCAGACCAAGACATATCATATCCATAGGTATGGAGAAGAATAACTAACAATATTTGTGCAATCAATGGGCTTGCGTGCTTTTCTTTCCTTTGGTTGAATTGAATCCATCGTAATTGAGCTCAACCTTGTAAGATCTTTCAGTCTCTCTTTTTGCATAACCACTCAACCTTCCTTTTAACTGTTCCAACCCTCTCTTTTTTGTCCCCAATCTCTAGTACTCGAAACAGGAAAAAAAATCCCAACTTTTTGTAACACTTTTTAACTTTCTTTATGTAATTGCTTTCTGTCTGATTATTGGGTTATTAGTAGCTTCCACAAGTACCAGAAACTGACAAGGATCTCATTACAGTGAAAAAGGTGAGGTGCTTAGACAACTAAAAAGCCCATTTGCTAAAATAGAAAAAAAGAATGGAACTTTGAAACACGTCTCGACTCTCTACTTTCTCTTTGTTCCTTGGTTTCTTTCTTCTTCTTGTCTTGATCCATTGTCAACAGCTTGTTCTTAGCCTTTTTTTATTGTGCTTCAATGAATTGATGGCATGCCATTGCTATTACAGTCCAAAGGGCTAGCTGTTTGTGTCTTAGTGTGGTCATTCATTCAGCTCTGGACTCGTGCTTTGTAGACATGGGCGAATCATTAGTTGCTGCCTCAAGTTATGAAGATAAGGTACACTCACTTGTCCCTTGATCTGTTAAATGTGCCCCATTTGTTAAGAATTTAGTTGTCGTGATTGTCTTCTTGAATTTATTTTCTTTTGTTATGGATTCTTGATTAATTTCCAGTTCATGCTTGCAAAAATTCCCATGCTTTCTGGTTTTGTGTTGTTATGAGCTGTCATTCTGTTTTTTGCTTGAATTTTGTTTTTTTGTGATTACATAAAAGATAGGAGGGACAGTTGACTCGGATCCTGCTCTTCAAGCGTCGGTTTCATTTGGTAGATTTGAGAATGATTCTCTGTCTTGGGATAAATGGTCATCCTTCTCACAAAATAAGTACTTGGAGGAAGTTGAGAAGTGTGCCACTCCTGGATCTGTAGCTGAGAAAAGGGCTTACTTTGAGGCTCATTACAAAAAGATTGCTGCTAGAAAGGCTGAGCTACTAGATCAGGAGAAGCAAATCGAACATGATTTATCGAGGGCAAACAATCAAAACAGTGGAGATCTAATAGTTAAGACTAGTCAGATGGATTCAGACTTTGATGCGTCCAATGGCCAAACTTCTTCTGAAGGTATTAGGCCGGAAAGCAAATTGGATAATGAGTGGGATGGTGGCCATACAGACAAGCCTACTGAAGATGCTGCAATTGATGCACACGGTCAAGCCTCAACGAATAAGCCTTATGAAGACACTGTAGTTGATGCACACGGTCAAGCCTCATCGAACGATCCTTATGAAGACGCTGCATTTGCTGTACATGGTCAAGCCTCATTGAATGAGCCTTATGAAGATGCTGCAATTGATGTACAAGGTCAAGTCCCATTGAATGGGAGAGTGAAGGAAGAGCAGGATAGCGAATTAGATACCCCTGTGTCAGCCAAGCTGGAAGAAGTGGCTTTAATAAAAAAGGAGGAAACTGGGTCTCAAGACATGAGAGAATTGCCAAAGAACTTAGAGAAAGAGATGGAAAGCATCCTAATGATCAAAGAGGAAAAAGTGAAGTTAGATCATCGGAAGGAATCTCCAAAGGTGAACGATTATGCTATCGACCTAGTCATTTCCATAGGGGGAAAAAAAGCTAAATTCTGGCAGCTTTTTATACACTTATTGCAACTTTGGTTTTTTATTAGCGTTGTGGCTCATCTGTTTTGCTATATTGTTACTTTAGATTTCTCCAATGAGCAAGGTTAGAGATTTAGCAATGGCGAAGAAGAAACCAGAACCACCTATAACTAAACGGCCCCAAATCTCCTCTCTGAAGTTCTCAAAGCCTGCGTCAACTTCTAGTTCACTGTCTGCGTCACAATCTTCCATGAAGAAAGTTAACGGTTCATCTTTACCAAGCAGCAAAAATACTCTTGTTGGAGGGAACAAGAAAGTGACCCCTAAATCCTTGCACATGTCTCTGAGCATGGATTCTCCAAATTCTGAGACAGCTCCTCTTACAACTACTAGAAAATCATTTATTATGGAGAAAATGGGGGATAAGGACATTGTCAAAAGAGCATTTAAGACATTCCAAAACAATTTCAGCCAGTTGAAATCTTCTGCTGAAGAGAGATCTATTGGAGCAAAGCAGGTTTGTCATCTGATTAGGCTTATGACATGACCTTTAAAATCATTTTCCTTCCCAACAAAATATTTTTGGCTTGTTGAATCTCATATTTTCAATTTTCTTGAGCAGATGCCTGCAAAAGAGAGAGGTGTTGAGGTTTCCACTTCTATGACACCACGGAAAGAGAATATAGGGTAATTTTCAAATTGTCTACTTTGTATTCTGATGAATGTATTTATCATTGCATGCATGCATTTGTGCAACTTGTGCAATAGTTTTGTTGTTGAAATGATACTTGCATACTGACAATCATGTGCAAACATTTTCAATTCCATCTGTTGGATGTCTGGATTTAGCTTTGAAATTTAATTTATTTTCTCTAAGAACAAACAGGGCAGATAATGGAGAATGTGAAAGCTATGATTGGTGATTGGAGCCAAATTAAACTCTTTTCTTTGAAATACATTTGTTAATTTGTGTTATCTGGTAAAATAGTCATCACCTGCAAATTACCTTGTTGGTCAATCCAAACTTCCACTCTTATGGTCCTCTTCTTACTTTATTTCTATCATGCACATCATTTCTGATTTGGCAGTTTCAAATATATGTAGATCCAATGTTGAGCTTATATAATCATGAAATCTCAACAACTCTATCATAGTCTTGTTCTTTGGTTGGTGCTACTTGTTTTTTTGGTTCATAGGAAGGCCTGTTGACTTTTCAGCTACACAATGGCAGTTATCCCGCTCCCTCCCTTAATCTCTCCCATCACAGGTGTGAGTGGGATTCAATTCCAGGTTGCTTGGTACCATATAAAGCGACTCTAACAACCAGGCTAATTTTAACAAATGCGTCCATACTGAAGCTTATCTGTTTTGCCTTCTATATGTGGCATTTATTTATAATTTGTCTTGTCTTTCTAACATCACAGAATTTGCAACTTACACTAATTTGCGAACACTTTCTGTAATTTATCTGTGAGATTGATATCTAGTTTAACATTCATATCTATGATTTATAGAGTAACAGCATGAAGAACTTTGAAACAATGATGTCTTTTACTTCTACTAAGCTGCTTTTGTGCAAACACCTAAAAGATTTACCACCTTATATGGAAAGTTCAGTGTTGGATTGATGTTGTGATAGGTCTTTCAAATCTGGCGGGGTGGATAGGAGAACTGCTAAGCTGGCCCCATCTTCTTCTGTCTTGAAAAGTGATGGGAGAGCAGAGAGAAGGAAAGAGGTATAACCATTTCACTGCTACCCTTCTCTCGTCATTGGACACAATTCTTTTAGGAAAAGCTTTTTACATTTTGAGCATGCAATGCTGTTTTCTGTTAGCCACTAAATTTAAGATCTCTTTTAAAATAAATTTCAGTTTTCTAAGAAACTGGAAGAAAAATCCAAGACTGAGGCAGAGAGCAGGCGCCTTGGAACAAAAACAAAGGTAGATTTCCAAATATCCTCATTTTTGTTGTTAGTATCAAATTGCTGTGATGTGACAATGAACAAAAAACAAATCAATATAATTTAAAGGAAGAATGCAGCCAAGTTTGTTTCTGTGAGCTTGTGTGCATGTATGTATACCAATGCACCTTTTGTTTTTCCTTCTAATGGTTTCTTGGATGATAGTGCTCCCAAAAGATTAGCTCCATTGGATCATTAAAACAATACAGTTCTATTGTTCCATCCGAATGACTGTCATGCTACATGCTTGGTACAGGAGAAAAGAGAGGCAGAGATTAAAAAGCCAAGACGGAGCTTGAACTTCAAAGCCACGCCCATGCCAGGTTTTTATAGGGGACAGAAGGCATCTAAAAGCCCATTAGATAAGGTATGTACTGTTCCAGCTTATGATCTACATGGGATGGAAAACAATTTGAAAATAATACACTACTTTGAGGTATATGGCCAGGTCTTTGCCTTTGGCTTTCCCTTTTTAATCTCTGTCTATATGTTGGTGAGTGCTTAATGTTAGAAAACATCTATATTTATTCTCTCCCCCTATTTCAGTGCTTTGTGGAAATTAAAATTTGTATATTAATAGTCAACTACCATTGGTAGTTCTGACAAGTCCACAAAACTATTGAACCAATCATTGAGAAAACTTCCATCTTTTTTTTCAATGTCTAGGTAGGGTGCTTGTTTATGGACACCAAACCAGATAAAATAGAAAAACCTATTAAATAGTGGTAATTGGTAAAGGAAACTAGAATAAACTAAATTTCTACTCCAACTACTAAATAATAAATACTGATATTCCTAAAAATATAAAAATCTAGAAAAACTAAACAATATTAAAATTTCTAAAAGGTCAAATAATATTTGTTGTTGTCTTTCTCCACCCCCACCAACTTTTTAGTGTTTATCGAGTCTGGTGAGGCTGGATGACTTTGAGAGGCCTATTGCTGCCTTGCTTACAATTAGGCTTATTGTCTGTCAATTTGCCATCAATCAAATGGGTCACAGGGAACATGATGGATGATGACTTGTCACTGTCAACACTACATGGCATTTGACAAGTGAAATGCGTCTTTTTATGCTGCATATCAAAATTCCAGTACCATGTGAATTTAAATGTGCATCTGATTTAAGCTTCTAAACCCTGTCCGTCTAAATTCAGGAGAATCCAATTTATGAATTCTGGGGAAATAGAGCAATGAATTGAAAAAAAAAAATTGTTTTGCTGAATTATCTTGAGACTGAAGGAGCATGCAAAAATGCTCAAACACTATGTTTTTAACTTTAAGTCATTGTCCCCTAATTTCCTTCTAAATCATGTCATAAACTCATAATCCCTGCTCGATGGGTTTTTTCTTGAGGATTCGGGGAAAGAAAGGGATGGGTTGTGCACACACAAAAAAAGAAAACTAGTAAACAGACTAGACCTGAGGGTTCAAAATATGTAAATGAATGTGAGAACTGATAGACTTATTGTCATGATGTATGCAGGAGGGTTCCAAGACGCTTCGGATATAGAGATACACATCATCCATCAGGAATGTGATATAATGAAACTTTTCTGAAAGAAACAGTGAGCAAGGGTGGCCCCTTCACATTGGAGGCTGCATGCATATATTTCTAGATGAGGATTGTACAGTTGGAGTGGAGTTGCTTTCTAGCAAGGAACCTGTCATGAGAGTATCACTCGGCAAATGGCAAGCTCAGTTGCTTTCTGTATGTTGGAAGTGCAACCAGAGAAACCAGATTTCATTAATCATGTTGTCTAGAATAGATGGGAAATTATTTGTGACAGAAAACACAGAGGTGAGGACTGCCATGTTCTTCACGCATTAGCTCTAGGCATGCATGCATTACTGTGTGAGATCAGAAGTATCAAATCGTTAGGGATATGCATAGAGGCCTTGAATAGTTTAGATATATACTGTTACATGTATTTGTTATGGCACCATGTTCTGCTTTTGTGAAGATGTATCTTCTATTTATCCTGTCCTTCGAATTTTCAGTGTGAGGTTCAATCTTGCTTGTGTCGGGCTTGAACTTCAATGAGCGTGAAGGAAATTGTTGCCTTGGTAATTAGGATAGGACAGCTTAACCTTGTTTTCCTACTGGCAGCCTACAGAGCATCACTTAATGGGAGAGAACAAAAATCTTCTTCATGCAAATCTTCTTCCACATGGGCAAGAAGTAGATTTTAGCCACATCAACCAGCCTATAGAGTATAGCCTATACTAGAAAAATCTTGCATTGCGAGCGACTGAAATTATTTCTAAGCTTTCAATTTCTAGGATTCATCAAGTCAAAGAAGGAAAATCTCCTCCAGCCAAGGGCAAAGGCAATAATCGAAATTGACGCTCCTATATACTTCCTATTTTCTATTCAAACTGCCAAACATGCCCTAGGCATGGTGTGGTGTGTTTCTCCCACAATTGCAGCATGGAATTATTATTATTATTAACTAATACTCTAAAAGGCGTTTTCTACTTTTTTGTTTTTTCATGCTCTTAAGTTTTTTTTTGTTTGTTAATTTTTTTTTTTTGAGCTTTACATGTTTTTTTTTTCTAGATTGTCTTCTTCTTTTTCTTTTTTTTTTAATTTTTTTTGTTTTTTTTAAATTATTTTTATTGATTTTTTTAGTACTGAAATGGTTGAAAATTTAGTTTTATAATTAAAAAAAAAAACATTATGGATTACTACAATGTTTTCCTGCACAGTTTTTTTATGAATTTTTTTCTTTTTTTTCAAAATAGTCTTTGTCGATTTTGCTTCGTAGTTTTTTTAAAAAAAATATTGTGGATTGTTACAATGTTTTCACATATGGTTTTTTTTTTTTTTGCTACAGTATTTCTCCACATTTGTTTTTCAAAATTATTTTTGTCGATTTTTTTATAATATTAAACTGGTTGAGAATTCAGCTTTAACTTTCTCCACATGTTTTTTTTTTTGCTTTTTTTCCCAAAATTATCTTCTTCTTTTTTTAATTTTTTGTGTTTTTTTTTAGAATTGTTTTTGTTGATTTTATTTTTTTAATATGGAGCTGGTTGAAAATTTAGCTTTGTATTTTTTTTCTTTAAAACACTGTGGATTGCTATAGTGTTTTTCTATATGGTTTTTTTTTCATTTTTTATAATTGTTTTTGTTTTTTTTTTTCCAGAATTATCTTTGTCGATTTTTTTTTTTCATTTTGAGCTGATTGAGAATTTAGCTTCGTAGTTTTTTCTTTAAAACACTGTAGATTGCTACAGTGTTTCTCCACATGATTTTTTAATTTGTTATGATTTTTTTTCAAAATTGTCTTTATCGATTTTATTATTTTTAATATTGAACTGGTTGAGAATTATAACTGTAGATTTTCTCATGAAACACTATAGATTGCTACAGTATTTCACTGCATAGTTTTTTTTCCTTTTGTTTTTTTTGTTATGATTTTTTCTAAAATTTTCTTTGTTCATTTTATTTTTTAAATATTAATCTGATTAAGAATTTAGCTTTGTAGTTTTTTCCTTGAAAACATTATGGATTGCAACAATTTTTCTCCATATAATTTTTTTTAATTTTTTCCACAAATCGACGACAACGTATTATTTTCCTTGTGGCATGTTTTTACAAACATGCCACAAGCCCACGGCATCGCGCGGGCATGACATCTAGTTATTATACAAAACTTGTGGCAATTCAAAGTGGAAAACGATACTTTTATGTTTTTTTATTAATGTTTTTTTTAATATTAATTTTTTTATTAAGTTATTCTACTCTCACAGCACGGATTGCAGGTTTGGTGGGTTGGTTCAGTTTTTTTTAATTATTTTTTTAATTTCATCCTTTAATATTGAGTTAATTAGGAATTAAGTTTCATAATTTGTTTTGTTTACTTTCTATTAAGTTATTTTAGCCTCATGACTCGGGAATAATGCTTAACAGGTTAACTTGAGTTGATTCAAGTTGTTTTTTATGTTTTTTTAATTGTTTTTTTTTTAATTTTATCATTTAATGTTGGGTCAGTTAGGGTTTGAGCTTCATATTTTTTTTTTGTATTCTATGAAGTTATTTTAGTTTCATGATCAATGGTGTATTTTTAATATTTTAACCTCAGGTAAATCGAGTTGTTTTTTTAAGAGGTTAACTCAGTCTCATGACCTGGGTCACGAGTCTTTCAACATCAGATTTTTTTTTATTGGGTTATCCTCGTCTCATAACCCGAGTCGTGAATTTAGCGGGTTATCCCAGTTGACTCAATTTTTTTTAATTGAATTTTTCCCTATTTTCATCATTTATTTTTTTTATTAGGAATTAAGTTTCATGATTTGATTTAGTTTGGTTTTTATTAGGTTATTCTAATTTCATGACCCAATAATAGTGCTTAACGGGTTAACCTGGACCGACTTAACTTATTTTGTATTTTTTTTAGTTAATATTTTTATAAATTTTATCGTTCAACATTGAATCTGACAGAATCAATTAGAGATTGAACTTCATAATTTATTTTGATTTGCTCTCTATGAGATTATCTCAGTCTCATAACCAGAGTCGTAGATTTGACGGGTTAAATTGGGTTTTTTTTATTATTATTTTCTTTCTATAAGGTTATATCCATCTCATGACTCGGATCATGGGTTAAACGAATTGACTTGGATTGTTTTTATATTTTTATTTTTAATCTTATTCTTCAACATTGAGCTTTTTAAGAATTATACTTTGTAATTTGTTTCGATTTGCTTTCAAAAGGGTTATCTTTTTTTTTATCCGGGTTACGGGTTTGACAGGTTATTCCAATTCATTTTTTTAGATTTTTTTTAATTGATTTTTTTAAAAAAATTTATCCTCCAGCATGTGATTAATTGAGAATTAAACTTCATAATTTGTTTTTTATAGGATTCTTATAGTCTCATAACTCGAATTATAAATTTAACATGTTAACTTGAATTGAACCAAATCAATCCAGTATATTATCTTAATATTAAAAAAAAATAACATCTTGAAAATTTTTTTAAATGAAATTATATTTTTAAAGATTATATGAATTGTTTTTGTACCGTATCAATATCCAAAAAAAACATCAAAACAAATTCTAACCTCACTCGCAACGTGCCGATTATCAACAATCTAGTTGATATCTATAACCAAAAAGAACTGCACTGTTGTTTGCTCATGATTCCGTTTCCATACAAGAACCTCTCTGTATAAATTATCAAACAAAAGCAGTGTGGACTTCACATCTAGTTTACACACCTGTTAAGTATATATGCCTGGAGTAGCTTGAATTTACCTACGACCATCTTGGTCAATTTCTTATGGCATCAGTTAAAAAGCATTTACACTTTCACTTGAAATTGACAAATTTAAACCATGATACAAAAAAAAAAAAAAAAAAGAGTTTATTTACATACCTGCAAAACAATTCAAAGAATCCAAAAATATTCACCTCTGTAAATGCGGGAATGTTTTAACAACTATATACATTCGTCCATTGACTCCATTCCCTTCCATGATAATTGATAGACATCCTTCAAAAATCTGAATCCGATTCGCTAGAATAGTTCATAGATTTTTCTTTCATAAAGTGTGGGGGCAAGTTTGGGAACCTTACTGGCATCCTTGATGATGGTGACTTGGGGGAGGATTCAACACTTCTTGATGATGTTTTCCTTCTTTGCAGATTTCGAGTAATTTCAATACAGACCTGGTCAACCATACATAGAAAGTCTTTAATGATGGAAAATAGTTGAAGTGCGTGTGCTTCTTGATCTTTCGAAGCTCCTGCATGGTAATATTCTGTTGTTTTCTTTACAAGATCCATCACCCTCGTCTGCTCTTTAGTCAAACCCTTTAGTTCTTCCTCAGCTGCTTCAAGAAAACCTTTCATTTCCCTTACAAATCCCCCTTCTCCGTTAGCAGCAGCACATTGTGACATAAATGCCCTAACTTCTCTTGCACCTGTTGCGAGAGCTGAGCAAGTAGCAGCAAAGGTATCATAATCTATTTGGGCTGCTTTCTTAACATTAGAGAATTCAATGCTGAGCCCTCCTACCGCAGGTAATCCCAGCATCATATATTCCTTCTCTCTCTCTCCTTTTGACGCTGAATCCTCAGAAATCACACTGCTGTTGCTTCTTTGGCTGCTGTTTCGACTCAAGCTACGATTTCGATTAAGAACGCAACGTTTTCCTTCAGTTCGGACTACTTCTTCCACGACAAAGTGAAGTAAAGTAGTTTTTCCATCCATGCTTTTAACATCAGATAGCTTTCCTAGTGAAGTTAGTTTGAAAGCTTGCGCATTTCCTCTAGAAGTTCCAGCGTTCATGCGATTACCCGCCTTGAGAATTGCTTCCAGAAGTTTGATAAAGAGTCCTCGATTTCGAAGTTCCTTGCATCCTGATTCAAGTATTTGTAAAGATTCCTTGAAGTGAAGAATCTCTGCATCATAATTTGATCTGAAAAGCATGGCATTAATACGACTAAATGCTGTTGGAATAGCTTTCAGAAGATGGTAGAGGAAGGACTCAGCATCAGCCAGTCTAGTAGTGTCTCCCCCGAATTCAAGGATTTGGGATTCTTCCTCTTTGGTTGGGGCAATTCTCATAAGCTTTTCAAGAGTATCTACACTTAGACCTTGGCCATTAGTCAATGCATCAAGGAGCTCACTGCGAGAGATGGCCAGAGACTTGAGAACAATTGCCATGTTCTGGGATTTTCGGGCATCAAGAATAACAATTTGTGATGATGAACTGGAAATAAGATTATTTGAATTGCTCGAGTTGCTGTCACTTTTTGGGGATTTCCTGTTGGTGGCTACGAATCCGAAGAGGGCTTCCATAAGATTATCATCAACCCTGAAACATTGAAAAATTTTGAGAATCCATAGAACAGGATATCGAACCACTTCATTACTATAATCTTATTCGAACAAAAAGATGAATCACAGTTACCTAAAAGAGCCACCATCGATTTTGTCCCACACCATGGACTGGCCAGCATTCGTGTTCACCTTATCCCAGTGCAACGGCTTCAGTTTTACCTGGCCATCCCCAGCTGCTGCTGTAGTACTGCCTTGTCCAGTTGAAGACTCCCCTGATTCACCTTTACTTGGGTTCCCTTTTTGCAATGGAGGAAGATTTGAAGATGCTGCCTTGGGTGGTGGAGGTGGCGGCGGCTGATTTTTCTTTGCTGGGATTGTAGGAGGTGGAGGCGGTGGAGGAACTTGCTTGTTTGGAATTGCCATTGAAGATTGTAGTGGAGGCGGTGCAGGAACTTGCTTGTTTGGAATTGCCATTGAAGATTGTAGTGG
>Ga0325404_1007753_pt1 | contig 11159 bp, 5 predicted proteins | sample PopdelMetagenome_18_FD_205664 | JGI IMG/M metagenome (GOLD analysis project Ga0325404, IMG submission 205664) | Populus deltoides microbial communities from Bellville, Georgia, United States - Xylem-Control-R1 | ecosystem: Host-associated > Plants > Phyllosphere > Stem > Wood/Secondary xylem...
CTAATTGTACCTCATTATTCCAAAAAATAGAAAAGCAATGCAAATCCAAGGTCAAATTACATTATTATTCGATGAATTTGTATAAGAATTAAGTCTATGGACATAATTAAATTTTTAAGAGGCCAATATGATTTAATCATAGGCCAAATTGAATTTTAATTATGTTTAAGAATTAATTTTGGTCCTATTGAAGGATTTAATTAAGTGCAAGGACTTAACTATACTTTAAAATGGTCAAATTAATTTTATTAGGGGCTTAATTGGTGAAAAATTAAGTTTGAGAGCCCAATTTAGGCTTAATTAAAAAGATTGAAATTTTAAGAGATCAAATTTAATTTTTACCAAGTTAATTTATTGAAATCAGAGGCAAAATTGCAAAAACAATTAAAGTTTTGGGGCCATTTAGGGGTCAAATTAAAGATTTTTGCAACCAATGACTATTTTGCAAAAGACACCAAACTATAAGGGATTAATTGACAAAGTCTGGGGCTGCAATTGAAAGTTTAATGGTCAATTAGGGATTAAATTGCATAAATCCAAAATTAAGGATCAAAGTGCAAAAGACACGTAAATCTGGGGTTCAAATTGAAGTTCATCAGGGGCTTAATCGCATTAAATCGAAATTTTAGGGTCAATTAGGGGTATAATTGCACAAAAGTGTAAGCTGGAGGACTAAATTGAAGATCAGCAAATAATCTCTAATTCAACCCAAAACTGCGCCGTTTGGATTATTTAAAAAAAAAAAAACCAGACGACGCGTTGTCTGGTCACTGTTCATTGTCTTCCCTATTTTGCCCGAAAATGTTGCCCGAGTGGCTACTTTTTAGGTGCATTTAATGCCTCATATGTCCACCAAAATTAACAACACGTGAACTAAAATAGTCACCTGACATCCCTCTATCCTCGAGTATAGTCCACTCATGCATATTATCATCAAAACGGCCCTGGTGCCGGCCTAAAGTAGCTAACTTATGCAACCTTAAATTGTTAGATTTGACAGTTCATGATGCCTACTTTGAACTAATGGTTGGGATCTTTACCAACCGAATCAAGGCTGAAAGGTTTTCCCTGTGAAGACAAGATTACCCTCTTCCAACCCCTATAAATAGAGGTGGATTTCATGGTTTGAGCAGGAAAAAAATTAGGTCCGAATTCGGCCAAAAAACCAGCCTCGCTCCACTGTTTTTTTCTTTTTCTACCGTCTCTCTCTCTCTTCACCATTCTAGCCTCTAAGCAACGCTACCACCAGCTCATCCGCTACCAACTCCACCACAGGTAGCTACTCCAACCACCGTCCGACCACTTGGAGCCACCGCTGCTCCCTTTCGCTCTCTTGCAGACCTGTTTCATCTTTCTTCCTTCTCTGTCACCACAACCTCAACAGGAGCACTAACAGCAACCACCCTTCCCAACAACTTTCATCTTTACCAGTAGTAGTAGAGGCGACGACTCTTTCCTCAGCTACTCCAATCGTAAGCAACCCGAACATCGACCACTGTTGTTACTCATTTTTGGACCCCTCGTGCTAAGGATGGTGTGTATCTCTCTTAAACCAAATGCAAGAGTTTAGTTCATGGTTGTTGAAAAGCAGAGAAGAACGAATTTTTTTTTTCAAAAATTATTTCAAGTGTCTTCTGCTCTCTGTATCATTCCCCCTTTACTGCCAAAATCGTCAGGATTCTTAGACTAATTAGGAGTCTTTATAATGCTAAATTCATTCCTTCTTCATTTGATCTTTAAGGATAGATAAATCCCTAAAAAATTGTACTAAAAATTGATTCTGTTTATTGTCACAATTATGTTTGTAAATCAACTCTGTTTTAACTTCGACTTTGATTCTGACTTGGTTTCGTGCAATATCCGACCATCCAAATTATATTTTGTCATTCATGATGTTGTAACCCAATTTTGCCCCATTGGCTTTTTAATTTATTTTTACAGGGTTTAAAATGTAAAATTAAAATATCAGAGATTTATTTCGATGAAAAATGTGATTTGTCAGCTTGCGTGAAAACTAGGGACTAAAATGTGCTTTTGTCATTCTATCCTTATCTTCAAAATAATCCATATCTTCAAGATAATCCGTATCTTCAAGATAATGATAGTTATTCGCCTTGAATTTGATTCTTATTCAAATTCAAACTTCAAAGAAGAGAAGGAGTTTGAATAACTTTATTTCTCACACGTGATGGGCCTCTTGCACTATAAATACAGATCCTAGTGCATGTGAAAAAGGGAAAGAAGAAAAACCCTAGAGAGGTCATTACAAGAAACCCTAGAAGAAAAATTGTTAGAAGAAAAAAAAGAAAACACATCACTAATGTTGCTATCCAATTTTTGACCCATGTTTTAATAATTTTTCAAAAATAAAAAAATAAAAAAATAAAAATAGAAATAAAAAATAAGGGTTTACATGTGGTGATAACATAGAACATCAGAGCTAATATTAAAGAAGCAATATGTCAAGGAGATAATTACTGAATCATATATAATTACTGCAATATAAAATACCATAGATATATGATTTGATTCGTATTGGTTACGGAAAATAATCACTGCAATATAAAATACCATATATATAGGATTTGTTGGTGCTGGTTATAGAAGACAATCTCTACAATAATTATTGCAATATTTCATTAAATAACACATGCAAAGATTTTCTACATAAGTGAACCTCCAGCCATATAAAAAGGAGAAGAGAAAAATTTACAAAAGAAAAATAATTACAAAAAATTAGATCATCCACAAAACCCTAAACCCATCCAGGCGCCGGCTATACACCCTCCTTTGAAAAAAAAGAGCCGCAGCCCAAGGAAGTCCTCTGCCACACCAAGCTGCCGGACACAAGCCCCCCCTCTTCCAGCCGACACTCTCCCTTTCTTCTCCCTCACCAGATTTCCCCTCAACTGACCAAAGAGCACATCAGCCCCTCCCTTTGAAGAAACTAAAGATCTCTCTCTAGCCACACACTGTCCCCTCTCCCTCTCATCAACAGCCCACCATTTTCCTCCTCAGCCAATCGATCTTCCCTCTCTCACCCGAACAGCCCTGCCCACTGCAACTCCTCATCTCCTGCACTCTTCCCGCTCACTGGCTATTTCCTCAGCAACAGCAACACCAAAAATTAACATGACAGTGCTGCAAGCTTCAGCAACTTCAGCCTCTACATTGTAACCATCAGCAACAACGCTGGTAACCAACTCGTCCAGCAACTTCTCTTAAGACCAGCCAAAACCGTGAGCCACAAGATTCTAACGTATATTAGAATTACACTTCTTCTAACTTATTTGTTCTGTACATATCCTGATGTATATATAGTATTACATTAACAGCTTCTAATGTATATATTGGTGTAGCTAGTAACAGCTGTTGATTTTGAATGTATAGAATCATATCTTCAAATCATTTATCTGCTGCTGCTTTCATGGAGGATAAGTTGCTGCTGCTGTAATCACGGGTGTATCAGATTCCTGTTCTTCATAGGATTGTTTGGTGTGATCCTTTACAGTCTCTGTCACTGCATTCACGGGTGGATCAGTATCTTCACCCTTGAATTCAGTAACCATTACTTGATCTTCTACACGCCCCCTCAATCTGGAGGGTAGGTCACAGACATTCAGATTGTGTTGATCCTCTTTGAATTTAATTGGTGGCAAAGGCTTGGTAAGGGCGTCGGCTAACTGATCTTTGCTGGAGATAAACTGAACCACAAGTTCCTTGTTGTAAACTTGGTCACGGACGAAATGAACATCAATCTCAATGTGTTTGGTTCTTGCATGAAATTTAGGATTGGACGTGAGGTAAATTGCACCAATATTATCACACCACAAGGTTGGGCTATGCTGCGGGGGCAGACCGAGTGCACGAAGTATGGATTTGAACCAGATGAGTTCTGCAGCAGCATTGGCAATTGCTTTATACTCAACTTCTGTGCTGCTGCGTGCTACTATTGGTTGTTGTTTGCAACTCCAAGAAACTAAGTTGGAACCCATGTAAATATAGTAAGCACCAACTGATCTGCGATCATCTCTGTCGGCGGCCCAGTCAGAATCAGAGAATGCCTGCAAGGTGAAATTAACATTGCTGGTGATGAACAAACCTGTTGAAATAGAGTGCTTGAGGTAGCGAAGGATAAGCTTGACAGCCTGCCAATAAGTGTCCAGAGGATTGTGCATAAACTTGCTCACTTTATGAACAACAAATGCTAAATCAGGTCTCGTAAAAGCCAAATACTGCATGCTACCTACTATACTATGATAAAGGCTGATGTCTTTAAATGGAGTACCATCAGTAGAAGTAAGTCGACAGTTGGATGCCATGGGACTGATGCAGGGTTTAGCATTCTCCATCTTGCTTCTTCTAAGCAAATCAGCAATATATTTGCATTGAGTCAAGTACATGCCATCTGTGCACCAAAGTGCTTCAACACCAAGAAAATAAAGTGATTTGTGCAGTTTGCACACATGGTTGGGATACTGAGGATGAACATAGCCTTGTGGTTGAAGCATAAACATATTTTCATGCAAGAAAGCATTTTGCACATCCAACTGTTTGATAGGCCACTTATATGTTACTGCAATAGAAATTACTAACCGAATAGGGGCATGTTTGATGACCGGGTTGAATGTTTCAGAGAAATCAACCCCCTCTCGCTGGTGAAATCCTTTAGCTACTAGATGAGCCTTGTAACGCTCAATAGCTCCATCTGCCTTTCTTTTTATTTTGTAAATCCATCGGCAGCCAACAATATTTGCATGTGTGGGAGGTGAGACCAAGGACCAGGTGCCATTGTGAATTAATGCTGAGAATTCTTGATTCATGGCCTCTCGCAAATGCACAGATTTGGAGGCTTGACTGTATGATGTTTGTTCTGTTTCTGTGGAGTGTGTTAGAGGCGGAGCCTAATCTATTTCTGCAGGAATCAACATAAGAGGTGCAGATGGTGTGCATGTAGTAATATGGTTAGGATGCAACTCTATGGGACATGGGAATTGTGGCACAGTGATGTGGTGAAGAAGAGAAACAGACGTGGAAGGAGAAGGTTGATCACTCACGGAGACAATGGGTTGTGAGGGAAAAGAGTTTCATCGAATATAACATTGCGAGAAACATAGATTTTACCCGTAGAGAGATCTAGACACTTGTACCCTTGATGACAAAGACTATAACCAGTGAAAATACAGGTTTTGGATCTGAAATTGAGTTTATTTCTGTTATATGGTCTTAAGTTTGGCCAGCAGGCACAACCAAATACACGTAGAAAACGATAATCAGGGATCCTACTATGAAGAATTTCAAAGGGAGACTTGTGGTGTAAAACAGGTGTTGGAAGTCTGTTTATGATATAGGTAGCGGTGTGAAATGCATCTTCCCAATATATCATAGGTAAATGCGAATGAGCTAACAAGCTCAAACCAACTTCGACAATGTGTCGATGTTTGCGTTCAATAGAGCCATTTTGTTGGTGAGTGTGCGGGCAAGCTAGGCGATGATTAATACCATTTTGGTGAAAATAAGTGTTTAGTCGTCGATACTCCCCACCCTAATCTGATTGAATTGCTTTTATTTTTCTGTCAAACTGTTTTTCAACATAAGTCTGAAAATTTAAAAAGATACGTTCAACATCAGATTTAAGGTGAATAGGAAATAACCAAAGAAACTTGGAATAATCATTAAGAAAGCTAACATAATATTTAGCACCGGTTGTGGAAGGCACCGATGGAGGTCCCCACACATTGGTGAAAATTAAATCCAAAGGGTGCAACAAAATAGAAGTAGAATTTTTAAAAGGCAAATCATGGCTTTTTGCCATTTGACATTCAGGGCACACATTGTGTGTTTTATTTTTCTCTACGGGAAAAGAAAGAAGGAATAAAACTTGATTGACCACTGGAGCAGAGGCATGGCCAAGTCTACGATGCCACTCATAGGAACGAACACGAGAAAAGGCTTGAGGAAGACTGGAATTATTGGTGAATTGATACAGTCCATCATGAAGATAGCCTCGATGAAGGACATTCCCCGAGTAATCCTTCACAAGAAAATAATATGAGTGAAACTCAAAATACACGTTATTGTCAACACAGAACTGGTGCACTGACAGTAAATTTTTATGTATTTCAGGAACAAGGAGAATGTTATTAAGAACAAAGGTAGAAGAGGGAGTGGAAATTTTGGAAGTTCCAGTTTTTGAGATTTGCAAACCTTGGCCATTTCCAACTTGCACACTGTCTCCACCAGCATAGTCGGATTTCTGAAGAGTCAAGTTATTAGCATCATTGGTAAAATGATGTGTGGCTCCTATATCTGCATGCCATGCAGAGTCCCATGTATGTTTGGAATTATTACGCATAGCGACTAGGCCGTGTTTTGTTGGTAGAGGAGATGCTTCCTGGTAAGATAAATCAAAATGAAAATAGCATTTCTTAGCAGAGTGTCCAATCTTACCACATATTTGGCAAACAACAGATGGTTGATCATGATTCTTGTTGCTGGAATTGTAACCACCACGACTAGCACGCCCCCTGTCACGAAAACCACCACGCCTTGGAGGGTTGTATTGTCGATATGCAATATTGGCAGAAGGTTGCTGGATGACAGGGATGAGTTGATGCCTTGACAGGCGAGCTTCAGAAGTTAGTAATAGAGAATAGATTTCCTCAAGAGTAATGTCATCAGTACGTGCTGATATAGAGGCCACAAAGCTGTCATATTCATGTTTGAGTCCTGCAAGAATATATGTTATAATATCATCATGATTCAGTGGTTGTCCAGCAACAGCTAATTCATCAGTGAGTCTTTTGATGTAATGGAAGTAATCAGTGGCTGTCTTGCTTCCTTTTGTTGCAGTTGCAAGTTGTGTGTGGATTTGCAGAATGCGCGCACGAGATCGAGAGGAGAAGGTATCATCCAACGCATTCCATACAGCCTTGGAAGATGCATAAATGACAACTTGAGCAAGAATTGGCTCAAACAGAGAAGTCATAAGAGTGCTGAGAATGAGATTATCCTGATGAACCCATTGAGAGTAGGCTGGGTTTAGACGTTCAGAGACAATAGAAGTTTCAGGGTGAGTAACAAAGATGATTTTAGGTGGTTTGGGAATGCTACCATCTATATAACCGAAGAGATCTTGTCCTTTGAAATATGGTACAAGCTGTGCTTTCCAGAGAAGGAAGTTGTCATGGTTGAGTTTGACAGTAGCAATAGAAGGCATGGAGATGACAGAAGAGTGGGGTGGAGTTGCAGGAGAATTTGAGGAAGACATTTAGACGTTAGTCTTTTGATGCTCTAATACCATATAGGAAAATACAAACAGATCGTGTATATTAGAATTACACTTCTTCTAACTTATTTGTTCTGTACATATCCTGATGTATATATAGTATTACATTAACAGCTTCTAACGTATATATTGGTGTAGCTGGTAACAGCTATTGATTTTGAATGCATAGAATCATATCTTCAAATCATTTATCTGCTGCTGCTTTCACGGAGGATAAGTTGCTGCTGCTGTAATCACAGGTGTATCAGATTCATGTTCTTCATTGGATTATTTGGTGTGATCCTTTACAGTCTCTGTCATTGTATTCACGGGTGGATCAGTATCTTCACCCTTGAATTCAGTAACCATTACTTGATCTTCTACAAAGACCAGCCAAAACCGTGAGCCACAAGTAGCGTCAGGAGCTCTGCTTCACATTCCAAACAGACAGCTCTTCTCTGAGTCCTGCACCAGTACGTAGCCATCTCCAGCTTCAACAGCGGCGTCGTCTTCAGCTCCGGCAGCCATCGCTGACTCGCAGCCCCTCAATCACCAGGAATAGGTACTAGCCGCAGCAACAATCCAGGATGGCGACCAGTCTCATCTCTGCACCAGCAGCTGATCCCAGTCTTCTATATCTCTTCCCCATCGCGAGCAGTAGCTGTGTTTTCTTCTCTGTGCACTGAGAGCAAGAACCAGCAGGAGCGCGGTCATCACCAGTTGCAATTCCTCAGCCACTTTGAGCAGCAATAAGCAAGAACAGCACAGTAGCCGGATCCTTCCTCCCAGAGCAGCAAACAACAGCAATAACATGACAACAGGATATCCACCATGACCTCCATCTTCAGCATGCACCGGCACCCAAAGGCAGGGAGAAGGTGAGGACATAAGAAGAAGGTCGAACGAACGCAGACAGTGGGGAACTAAAAAAACCAGACCGCTAGCAGACCAAGTACGTAAGCCGTTTCTCTCCTTTCTCATTTCTGCATTTGCACTTCAAAGATTTGGGCACCGTGCGAAGTTAAATTAATTACCTTCGCACTGTGCAGTGCATGCGTGAGTAATTCACGCATGCAACCTGCAACAGTGCCCAACCGGGTCACTGATTTGGACCGGTGACTCGGCTAGGCCTGCAGGGTTCAGCCCAGCCACATGGGTCGAGCTAGACCCAGCCCAAAAAAAATGAGTAAATATCGTTGGTTTTCTCGTGTATTTAGTTTATGGTTTGTATTTTTTTATATTGTGGAAATACAAATTTGATATTAAAATACCCGGTTTTTCCACGAAATGTTGCAAATATATATATATGTGTCTAAAAAACCAAAAAAATGTTTTCTTGTGTGTTGCATATGGCCAATACCTTAACATGTTTTAAATGTTCTTTTTATATAAAAAAAAATATTGGAAGTTTCAAAAATGTGTTTTCGCATGAATTTCTTAAACATAATAAAATTATTTTCTTGTATTTATGGATTTTACAACATGTTTGTAAAACTCCAAAGGGTGTTGGCCAATATTCCAAAAATACAAAAATTTTATTTTGGTGGGAATTCATCTGTTATTCACCGTTAATGTTTGGATAAAGAAATCCCAAAGGGATGAATATCCAAAATATTATTGGGAATAACTTGTTATTATTCACTGTTAATGTTTGGATGAAGAAATCCTAAAGGGATGAATATCCAAAATATTATTGGGAATAACTTGTTATTATTCACCGTTAATGTTTGGATAAAGAAACCCTAAGTGGTAAATATCCAAAATAATTTTCTAGGAATAATAAGTTATCACACATCCTTGAAAGAAGCCTTGATTATAATCGAGAACATTTCAATTTTTGACTCCACGGATTACGAGTCGTGAAAGTATGAAACACTAAGGAAAAAAGAGGCTTTTAAAGCGCTCTGAATTTCCTTAGATTTCTGAAACTGTGTCCCTCCTCCTTACGATTTACGAGTTGCAACTCTTGAAATACTAAGGGAAAAATGAGCTTTTAAAGCACATTGAATCTCCTTGGATTTCTACCTATCTCATAAATCATAGGTTACAAATTTAGTCTGAATCAAAAGACCAGTTGGGGTTCTTAGCGACCAAATACTAGGTGGCGACTCCTTTATTCACAAAAAACACAAAGACCCCGAAATCAATCGAGGATCGCCGCAACGCCGCACTCCGCTTGCGAGGGTGCGACAACTAAAACAAAACGAAAAGGAAAACAATGGGGGTGACGAACCTTATACCAGTCGCCGCCCCCTTCAGCCTTTGTTTTTTTTTTTTTTTGCTTTTCTTCTTTGGTCTTAGTCTTTTCCCCATTAGACACTTTTCATTCCTCAATCCCAACCCCAGGAGCTGCAACTCCGTATCAAAAAAGAGCACATCACACAGGAGAACATCATTGTGCATAGCCTCCTCATCCTCACAAAAAAAAAAAGCTTGGTGTTTCACCTTCTCCTTCCTGTCGTCTTCTCCCTCAGACCAAGCTTAACAACTCCTCTCAGCAGCAACAACAACACAGTTGGTTGCCCCCAGTCATAGTAACAATAGAGTTTTATCATCATAGTCGGAGCAGCAGCAGCGTGGTTTCCTTTTCTGCAAACCGGGTCACTAGTTCTGGATTGGACCAATGACTTGACCCATTTTTTTAAGTTTTGAGATTGGGCTAAAAAAACATAATAAATTCTTTTTTTTCTTTTATCCAGATTTTGTGGATTTGTTCACTAACGTTAGAGCCAGGAATACCGTACTTTGTGGATTGCGTAATATTTACCAACGCCAGAGTTGAAAATATTCATAGACGAATATTCATTGATGCCAGAGTCGGAAATATTATAGGATGACCAATAAAAATGGAACACAAACAAACCTTTAGCAATTTAAGATAAAACCACCGATACAGCTTGCCTCAGGTAGGACGCTTAAGGGGTGATAGTATCTTCCCTTTTCGCGTAACCAGTCATGTACCATGGAATCTCTATTGACCAGTTAGGGTTCCTAGTGACTATAATACTAAGTGGCAACATCTTGAACAAGACCTTTTCCCTAAAAGAACAAGATGCCAAATATCTATTATTTTTTCATTGAGATTAAGTAATTTTAATCGGTCACCACGATGTCCGGGTGTGACAGAATGACGACTCCACTGGGACTTCTAGGACTAAGCTTTGCTATTTGTTTTTTTTTATTGCCAAAAATGTTTGTTGTACTATGTTTTTGTTTTTATGTTTGTGTTTATCAAGTTTTGTTTTGTTTTTTTGCTTTTTGTCTTTTTTGTTTTCTCTTTTTATTGTTTTAGCATGCATAATTATTCATGTTTATCTTGCATATATATTGGATATGGATCTAAGCCTTCATGCATCACTCATTTCAATTTCAAACTATATGGGTATCAACTTTAAGATAAGTGGAGGAGTAACGACACCCCAATGGCTTTAGCCTAGGTAAAGTTCCCGAAACTATCCAACTCTCACATGATTGTTTGCTCAACAACGGTCGATATGCCGAACTGGTATTACTCAGGGCCTCTATCTTCATATTGCTTGTAAACCTCATATCGACCTCTTGAGGACGATCATTAAGCATGTGAAAGACCTTTTAGACTAGATAGCAAAACTACCCTGATGCATTTAATGATTAAAGCCTATCTTTTAGGAGGATCCCTGCATAATTTCACTGAGATAAGCTTAACATGTAAGCATCTTCATTACAGGGCTTTCAACTGACATAATGGCCGCTACTCCTAAAATAATTGTTGAGTATGCACTCAAATCTGAATCATTACAAATGACTGAGAGAGACTACCTTAGACTAGATATCGGTGACATACCGCTATTCCAAGACATTAGATGCGTAATAAAAGACACCAAGAATGGGGCTGAAAGCTCAGATGACAAAA
>Ga0325404_1007756_pt1 | contig 11158 bp, 7 predicted proteins | sample PopdelMetagenome_18_FD_205664 | JGI IMG/M metagenome (GOLD analysis project Ga0325404, IMG submission 205664) | Populus deltoides microbial communities from Bellville, Georgia, United States - Xylem-Control-R1 | ecosystem: Host-associated > Plants > Phyllosphere > Stem > Wood/Secondary xylem...
AAGATCAATCAATTGCTAATTTAACTAATTTTAAAAAATATAACAATAATAAATAAAATAACAAAAAATTAATTAAAAAAAAAAAACCTTACATGAGGCCATCAGAGTATAGATAAGTAAATGTTAAAGGTGAAACTAAATAAAATTAAAAACAAAAAAACTCAGTTAAATTGGTTTAACTCACAAATCCCGTGACAATGAACATAAGATTGGGATAACATCATAAAAAAATGAAAAAAATAACCATTTAAAAGGAAAGAAAAAAAAACACAAAGATCAATTTTTAATACATCAAATATTGAATGATGAAATTAAAATAAAAAAAAAATTCAAAAATAAAAAAACTAAAATCAACTCTTGTTAACCTTTGAAATCAATAACTTTGGTCGTGAATCCAATACTAACCCTATAGAAGTCAACTCCTAAACTTGATTGAATATCTAAAACTCGCAACCATAAAATCCTGGAATCAAGAAGTTTAATTCTCAAATAATTTAATTTTAAAGAATGAAATCATGAAAATAATACTAATTTTAAAAACTTGCAAAAGCAAAAAGATAGCAATAAAAAAAAAGGGATTAAATTTGATAGAAAATAAAACCTATGGAGCATGAAATCATAAAAAAAAAAAATCTCAAACAAAACAAATAGAAATAAAAAGAATGAGAACCTCATTTGAAATATAAAAAAATAAAAGAAGATGAAATAGAAAAAAAATATAATTTTACCACGTAAGTGTGTTTTAAATTATTTTTCAAAAAATGTGACTCGGGGTATAGACATGACCGAGAAAAAAAAGCTGATATTAGAGAGAGAAAAAGAGAAACGATAAAAAAAATGCAATATCCTTTTATTATTGGAGAGTCTTTAAGTCCTCCTGATTAAGATTGTTTTTGCAGGTACTCAAGTTTTTATCACAAGTTTAGAACTCCTTAGATTAAGAAAAAGAAATCCAAACACTTGAACATATTAATTAACTATTATCCCGAACACTAAATAACCTTTTATTTACATGTGTTGAATTTTCGGACATCATAAAAAAACTAGTCTGCTAAAACCTTCATTATTAAAACTAGAAAATATTTGAAAATGCAATATCCATTGTACCACGATTTAATTATTTAATTAGATTTGTGAAGATGATAAGGAAACCTGAGAACAATCATAACCTTTTGTTCCAAGTCCAAAAAGTTTGGTTCAATAAATTTATTAGCATAAAGTATGTTGTGTAGGGATATATTTTATTTTACTCATGGTAATTTATCAACCTATTGATTTAAAAATAACGAGTATGAATTTCATGCATAAATATTTATAACCAAATTTAGATAAGGTTTTAATTATAATTTGATCTCCCACTATTCTCTTGCAAATTAACTACCCTCACTGTTAATTTGAGAAATCTCGTTTAGATCTCATAGTAGCTTTAGATCCCATTTAATTTATATGACCTTAAATAACTCAACAAATTAAAATAAATTAAATTAGATAGATAACATAACTTATCAATTATATCTTTATGTGACTCCTATATCAGTTAGATGACAATTCTTTATCTAAACATATCATATATGTTTCACCTATCTACTACCTCTGATCTTATATTATCAGAAGTAACTGATCCAAATTATGTAAATTAATTAAGTAAGACTCAATTTTATAGCATTAGACATATTCGATTAGTGATAACCTTGAATAGCTCAACAAGTCATTGATGAGTAGAACTCTAGTTTTATACATATAAAGCCAGAAGAAAACAAATCATGTTCTCAACATTTATTTAATATATTAATGAGAGATTTATTATTTTAATAAAGTCTTATTCCATGGCATTAGTAATATATCATACTTAACAATTATATATAAACATACACCCTTAACATGCCATTCTAATTGGGTGGTTATAAACATATCTAAACTAATTCCCTCAAACCATTGAAAGGAGTTAGATGATCAAAAGTCAAAACCCAGGTAGTTATTGCAAATCTTTATAAGTCCTTTATGAGCACCTCGGTTCTAGCCTTCACGATATTTCTTTCTTTATCTTAGATTACAAAATCAATTTTCCTATATGAATTCCAACATTTATAAATTATATAATATTTACATAATTGTAGAAGAAACCTCGAGTTACATTCGAGGGGAATTAGATTAGAAAAGAAAATTTTCAATAAAAAAACAATAGAGAAAATACAGGATACGCAGACCCTATCTAATATTATACTCATTCAACCATTAAAAACAAAATCACATTAGTATTTAAGTATTCATAATTAACCTTCATGTATAATAACAAATTAATATGTATAAATAAATATATTACATGTTTCAATTCTAATTATTGGCTATATGTGTAATTTTATAAAATAATATTTCTAACACTTGGGAGTATTAAACCAAGTCCAATTTGATAATTATCAAAACATGATAATTTTTATTTAATACAAATTTACTATGAAAAGTAATTTTCAAAATTTAATTAAAAAATAATTATATTAAAATTCTTATTAACATCCTAAAATATTTTAGGGCCAAATAAATAAAATTTTATGGCTTAAAAACTCTCTTTATTTTAGAAAAGCTATTATTTTTTCTAAAAAAATTATTTTAATTAAATCATGATCCTACAGGATATTACAAAATTCTAAAATTTGGAAAAAACATTTTAATTCATTCGTAATACTATCAGGATAATTAATTTAATTTCAATTTCAATTTTAAAATATAAAATTAATATTTTATACATGAAGGGGTAAAATCATAATTCTGCCTTAAAATACCCTTAGCAATTAAGTTCAAGAGCCAGGGCCAAATTCGTTATGTGGCTCCAAAACCCTAAAAAATGCTTCATGGGCAGAATCATAAATTCCCCCTCATCTCTTACTTATCCTGGGCTACTTCTAGCACGGAGCACCCTAACCATCACCAGAGCAGCCGCAACAGTGATTACAATGGTTGTCGCTGTGTTGCGAGGCAAAAACCTCGCGCATGGATGCTCAAGGCGCTGCTATGGCTGCAACTAGCAGTGATTGGCTGTGAGCGTAGCATAGCTAGGCATGCTAGTGATGTTGGCGTTGCTGCTTATGGTTGTGAAAGTCACTTAAAAGCATTTTTCTTAAAATTCAAGGAGGATTTCAGCCAAATCTGATCAGAATAGTTACCAAAATTTTTTTATATATATATCAGCATTTTTCTTAAAATTCATGCTAGTGATATCAGCATTTTTCTTTCACCCTCCTGTCGTTTGGTGCCTAGGGCTATATATATATATATATATATATATATATATATATATATATATTGATAATATTAGGAAAAAAGCAATTCTATTTAAATAGCTAGAGTATACTGTCGTAGCTACTAATTTCTTCTCCTAGACCCCTATGAGAAGAAAACGAAGTGTTGTCGAGAATTATACCAAATCACCATTGAAATCGGGAAAGATTACTGTCAACTGTCAAACTTTCCAAAATTAGAAAAGATTGCTTAGGCCTTAGCCCACTAGCCAACTTTTTTGTGATCTTCAGGCAATCAATTAGCTTTATGTAAAGCCATCTGCTAAACTGTAAATTGCAATCTCTTCTTGTATCACCGATTTGCTTCGACTAAACTTCATTATTAGGAACAGTCATCCTTAATCATTGCATACAAATCAACATCCTACAGAACCCGTCTAAGCCTCCTTTTGGAACCTAACCCTAGCCGAAACATCACCCGAAGCATACATGCTTTCGGGAATTTCTATTTTTAACATAAAGGTCGACGACTAAGTTCCTAAATTAGAAGGATCGAAAGAGTTGGAATTTGATTGCTATTGAGATTGTTTTTGTGATTATGATTGAAAAAAATTGTTTTTTAAAAAATATTTTTAATTAAAGTTGGTTTGTTATTTATATATGTTAAATTAAAACTGTAGTTAAAATTAAGATTGCACAAAAAATATTTTAATATGTTTGGTTAAGAATGTTTTTTAAATTGAGATTATAAAATAATTATAATATATATATTAATATTAATGGTTTTAAATTTAAATATTGTAGATTTAACTACTACTATCATCATGAAATAAATAATACTTTATATATAATATTTTTTATTGTTCCATTAAACTATCTACAATTCCATTACGTACAAAATTTATCCGACGATAACTACAGTTTCCATGATTTTTTGAGCGTGTAGTAAAATTAGGTAAAATATTATCAGGAATAAAATTGAGATTATAGTGCGAGTAAATTTAATCCATTCTAAACTAGTTTTTCAAAAAAAATTATTGTTAACATTCACGTGAATAGTGCGAGTGAAATCAATTCACTGTACTGGTTTTTCGAATAAAAAAAACTCATTATTCACATGAACACTGCAAATAAATTAAAGTTCACTCGCATTGTTCACTTTAATGAACAGTGCAGAGAAGAAAAGCAGCCAAGAGCTGTTTTGATTTTACCTGCATTTTAAACACAATATGCAATGGGCCCCATCAGAAAAAAAATTATGTTTTTGTGTTTACCAAACAATTGTTTGGCTATTATTACTTCAAACGCAGAAACAACCATACAACCAAACAAACTTGTGCACCTCATGTGGCTTTCAGTTCAATTTTCTTTATCTGTTAATATTGATAACTAGACATATTACAAGGTGTAAGTTTTGTTTCGTAAGTCTTATTTGATGTATAAAAATTTAGTTTGATATACGTAAACTAGTTTAAGATTCGTGTAACATTAAAAAATAAAAATATTTCTAATTTTACCCTTATTTTCATTCTTTTTAGTGTTTTTTTAAGAAATATAACACCATGACTAAAAAAGTATATCCAAAACAGCATAAATAAAAACTTAATTCACATCCAATTGAACACAACCTTAATTTAATTTTATTTCAAGGAGATCATGATTTAAAAAACTCAATTTATAATTAAAAAATCAATTAATTTATTACATTAACAAAATTAATTATCATATTTCTAGCCCATGGGCAACAAAATTACGCTGTTAACTTGAACGAAAACAGCAAGTCAGTGATGCGCTTATCCTCTCGAGGAACAAAAGAACTCAGCACTCACTATATATTGTAGATTTGTTGTCCATACTATAAAGCAAAATGCTCGCAAGTAGTTTCAAAATCCCTCACTTTCAACCTTACTAATCTGAAGCGAAAATGACAAAATAACATTCCACGCACCATTAGCTCAATTATTTCATTGAATATGTGAAGCTTCTAACAAAATGGAATATTATTACATGGTAGAGAAATGCTTCCCACGACCCCATTGAAAAATATAAAGGTTCATTTACATCATCCAAACAATTTTAATATGGGTTTTTATAAGCAAGTAATTCCAAGATAATAATTTCAAAGCTGTGCAAATTACTGTATGTGATAAAAGTTTTGAGAACCTTCAATTTTTTTTTTTAGTTTAATGTCAATGTTCAGACCAGCTTATACACGTGCTTTAACTAATATTACAGACTCTTAAGTTAACAATCATTTCAGCTTTCAATCACCCTAAAATTTATAAAACTCAAACTCAAACTGATAATCACTAAAAAAACAAATCTAAAACATAATCAATTAAGTTATAAGGTCCCCTCATAATTGATTTCTCCCCTTCTTCGCTGTTCATAGACGAGAGAGCATACATTTTATTTCCATGCAATCACCTCCGTGGCCAGTTTGCCACGCTGTTGGATACTCTGAAAACCAGAAAGAAGATTGACCATAAAGTAAAGTAATTAATAATAATAATAATATTAGCAACAACGCTGAAAGGAAGGTAGTGGGGTTAATAATTTAATTAACATGGAGATGGTGTTTACCAAGGGGAAATTATTGGGAGGACTTAAGAGGTGAATTTGGGACCCACCAAATGTACGGCTTCTTTGAGACATCACGCCACCTCCGTTAATTTTGGTTGGGGTCCCCTCATTATTATTCTTCGCCTTTCCCTTGAGCACTGTGCCCTGTCTCTTCTCTGCCCCCTCCTCTCTAAGGGATAAAAAAATTGGGCTATGAACATGTAAAATATAAATAAATGGAAAAATGATACGGGTGTAAAAAGTTTTGAATAAATAATATATTTTTGGATGATAGAATTTGGAAACATGATTTTTTTTAATCAATATTAACGTTTATAATAGTTATATTTATTTAAATTTAGATCTAACTGCATGATCAGTTATTAAAAAAAATTTAGTAGATGAATGATATTTTTTTTGATTAAGATTTATATATATAAAAAAACTATATAAAATGAGTTTGACAAACACGGTAGGTAACTAAGATTTCATAAGCATGTCAGACACAAAGAGCTTAAGCGTGGGTCTAGCATGACCTAAATAACTTGGACTTGATAGTCGGTCAAACTCAAAATAACATGAGTCTGACAAAAATAGCAGACCTAAAAAGCTTGGACTTGATAGTTAGTAAGCCCAAGGCAGCATGGGTCTGACAACCATACCAGACCCAAAGAGCTTGGACTTGGCAGTCAATCAAACCCAAAGTAATGTGGGTCTGAAAAACATATCAAATTTTAAATGCTTGAACTTAACAGTCAGTCAAGCCCAATGACACGTGGATCTGGAAAATATATCAAACCTAAAGTATTTGAATTCAACAATTACCAAGTTTTAAGGCCATGTGTTTGATCCTAGACGATCCTCTAACATAAAAGTATTGAAGGTATGATATATCGTCTTACCTTTCTATCTAGAATAATAATTCATATTGATGTAATGATTTCTTTATACTCATAGGTGTATACGAGATCTCTTAAGAGACCTTATATACTTATTGTCTCATTAATATATGTAAGGAATATTTGTCTTTTATTAATGCTACCGAAAGCAGAGGACTTTCTAGTCCTTCCCTTATCTGAAAATGACAAGATTCAGGGGATATAAATACCTCTGAAGCATCCAGGTAAGGGTTCATAACTTTTTATCCTATAAGATAAACTTTTATAGATTTCAGAGCATTAACTCACTTAAAACTCAAGAATAAACATCTTTGTTCCTTGAACTTAAAGCTTTTTTAAAACATTTATTAATTTTCTCATATTTACTAATTTTAAGACATTTATTTTACGACACATAAAGCATACTTTAAAGGTAAAAAACAAATATATTGTTTTAGAGAATTTGATTAAGCGAGAGGCATAATGGAATATCTTTATTCAAAAAAATAAAGAACCTTAAATATCCCTTTCCATGCTCTTTTTATAATCCATTAAAATAAATGTTTCATTTACGATCACACTATGACCAAGCATAACCTTATAATTAACTAATAATATAGACTTCTCATGTTTTTTGTTTGATCCAATGTCATTTAATAATCTCATATTTTAAGCATAAATGAGAATTTTAGATAGTATAATTAAGATGGAAGTTATTTATGAGATTTAGTAGATCTAGGTTTTTAGAATTTTATGAATTAATCCTCCAGCACAATTATAAGCACCTTTATGTGATCAATCGAATGCTTGCAAAACTTTCCAAAACATTTCATTATAAAGAATAAATATAAGATATTTTCTATACAATGTACTAGTTGGTTAGTTGTGCAATATAATTTTATTAAATTTAGTTGGACCCGGTTAATCAATCCAGAACTTAGCTCAAGTCAGGTTAAAAAAAAGGAAGTCGATCTGATCAAAACATAATTTGATTTAAAAAAAAATGATGTTATTTAATTTTTTAATTTTTTTTGAAAAGATGTAGCTTTATTGATTCGAGTCAATCTATCTGCTAAGAAATATAGGATTATTTTGTTTTATTTATTAAGGGTAGAATAATATTTTTATTTTCTTTTTAGTTTAGTCTTTATATAATCTTTTTATTTTATTTAGGTTAAATCTATTCCTTTAGATTATTGTGATCACATCATGCAGTATCAAATAAACCCTAACCTCATCCTCTTTTATTTTTTCATTTCTCTTTATGTTCTTAGATTATTTAGCATCGTATCAGAGCATGATTTCATGGAACAAGGCTTAATCTCAAACACGGTTTTTACAGATCTAACTTCGAGAAGATATTTGTTCAGTTTTGCAATCTTGCATTTCATTTTCCTTTCTTTTGCGTTATGGTTCTATTTGTTTATTGATTACGGCTACTAAAAACGATGATTCGATTCAGTCTGTGAGTGTGAGGATGGATAGAAAGAATTATTCGTATTGGAGTTATGTGATTAAATTTTTTTTAAGGGTAAAATGATGTGAGGATATGTTAGTTGAACTTTTATGATACCTAAGAATATTGATGAGGGTTATGCTGCTTTGATAGATTTCAGGGAAACAAATAATACAAAGATTATTACTTGGATTAACAATTTTGTTGAGCATTGTATAGATACATGGTTGGCGAAGTATGACACTCTCATACCCTTAACAAGTATTGGTTTTGTTGTCATACCTCACTTGTCTTTTTTTAATGTTTATCTTATTCTGAAACTTACATTGAATCTTGTTTATGTTAGTCAGTTATGTGATTATAGTGATTGTTTAGTCATCTTTTCCCTTTTTTTTTTATTATATATAGGTTCTGCAATCTTATAAGTTGATTGAGACTGGTCATAGAAAGAAAGGACTATATATTTGGTATGAGTTAAAAGTGCCAGTTATTATTGTTGTTGTTGCTAGTAGTGTTAATTTGTGTTCTTTTCGTTTGAGTCCTTTTTTTTTCTAGTTTTTATTTATGACATTCTTGTCTAGGTCATGTTTTGTCTTCTCATTTGAGATTTTTAGCATCTATATAAGCTTTATAAAATTTGTAAACGTTTGATATTTTCTAATTGTAGTGGATGTAAACTAGCAAAATTTTCTGCTTTACCTTTTAATCAAAATATTTTTATTTCTTCTTCTCCATTTGATTTGATTCATTCTGATGTAAGGAGACCTTCTCTTGTTGCCATAAAAGAAGGGTCTCAATATTATGTTTTTTTTTATTGATGATGATACTCGCTATTGTTGGGTTTATTTAATGAAATATTATTCTGAATTCTTTGAGATATATACAACATTTTAAGCTTTTATCAAAACTCAACATTCTGTTGTTATCAAATGTTTTAGTGTGATTTGGAAGGGGAACACACCTCTAATATATTTTATAAGTTGCTTATCTTAGATAGACCCATTCATTAAACTTCGTGTACAGATACTTCTGAACAAAATGACGTTGCTGAAAGAAAACATAGGTATATTGTTAAAACTGCTCGTTCTCTCTTATTGTCTGCTTCTATTCCTAGTGTGTTTTGGGGAGAAGTTGCTCATACTGTTGTAGGTTTGATTAATACAATTCCATCTTCTCATATTTTAGGTTTTTCTCCCTTTGAAAGTTGTATAGGTATGCCCCTGATTATTTTTTCTTTAGAGTTTTTGGTTGTACTTGTTTTATTCTTCTTTCTCATGTAGAACATAGTAAGTTATCCTCTTGATCTACTATTTGTGTTTTTCTTGGTTATAGTGAAGGTAAAAAGGGGTATTATTATTTTGATCAAATAACTCAGAAACTTTATGTGTCTCATCATGTTGTCTTTCTCAAGCATATACCTTTCTTTTCTATTTCATCCACTACTAATAGCTTGACTAGATATGATCTTATTCGTATAGATCCTTTTTTCCAAGGATTCTGATAGTTTCTCATCTCAGGTTCCTAGTACTTCACATACCTCTTCTCATGTTCGACCAGTTCATACTAATCATTATGCAGGTATTGACACTTTATTCTCCAGTACACCTGAAGCTCCCTTTTCTTCTATAGTCCCTCAAACTCCATCTAAGATTGTGGATCCACCTTCATGTCAATCTATATGCATTCATAAGTCCATAAAGTTACTAGATTTTTCTTATTCTTGTTATTCTTCATCTTTTACTTTCTTATTAGCTTCTATTCATTGTCTCTCTAAGCCTTCTTCCTATAAAAAGGCAATTCTTGATCTTCTTTGACACAAACTATGGATGAGGAACTTTTTGCTTTGCATAAAATAAACACTTGGAATTCAGTTCCTCTACCTCATGATAAGAGTGTTGTTGGTTGTCATTAGATGTATAAGATCGAGACTAATTCTGATAGATCTATTGAGCGATACAAAACTAGGTTAGTAGCAAAAAGGATACTTTTAATAGCATGGTATGGATTATAAGGAGACATTTGCTCTTGTTGCAAAAAAAATTATCATTATTCGTACTCTTATTGTAGTAGTTTCGGTTTGTTAGTGGCATATCTCTCAACTTGATGTTAAAAATGCCTTCTTAAATGGAGATCTTCAAGAGAAAGTTTATATGACGCCTCCTCCTAGTGTTTCACATGACTATGGGTATATTTGCAAGCTTAAGAAAACAATATATAATCTCAAACAAGCACTTCGAGCTTAGTTTAAGAAATTTTATATTGTGATCTCTTCTCTTTGATTTATTTTTGGTAGTCATGATTCTGCTCTTTTTGTTAAGTGCACTAATACAGGTTGTATCATTATGTCTTTATATGTAATGACATGATTATTATTGGTGATAACATTGATGGTATTTTAATTTTGAAGACAAAGTTAGCTAAATAATTTCAAATGAAAGATTTAAGTTCTCTATGGTATTTCTTGGGTATTGAGGTAGCCTATTCACCCAAAAATTATTTTCTTTCTCAGTCGAAATAAATTGCAGATACTCTTAAGTGGGCTATACTTATTGATAATAAGATTGTAGATACTCTTATTAAGTTTAACAAAAATTATTTTTTTTCCGAAGGTTTATATTTGTCAGATCCTACTTTATACCATACTATTATTGATAGCTTGATATATCTCACTATCACTTCTCCAAATATTGCATATGTTGTTCATGTTTGTTGCTTCTCCTACTACTGTTCATTAGGCAGATGTTCTTCGTATTTTGCAATATGTTCGAGGTATAGTCTTTCAGAGTTTTTTTACTTCTATCCACCTCTTTTGTAGAGCTTCGTGCATCCTCCAATGTTGATCATGACAATGATCCCACATATCGTAAATCTATTATTGGTTTCTGTATCTTTTGAGATGATTCTCTTATTTCTTGAAAGAACAAGAAACAATCTATTGTTTCTCAATATTCAACCGAAACAGAATATCGTGCTATGACATTTACTATCAAAGAGATTGTTTAGTTATATTCGTTACTTACAGATAT
>Ga0325404_1007760_pt1 | contig 11152 bp, 10 predicted proteins | sample PopdelMetagenome_18_FD_205664 | JGI IMG/M metagenome (GOLD analysis project Ga0325404, IMG submission 205664) | Populus deltoides microbial communities from Bellville, Georgia, United States - Xylem-Control-R1 | ecosystem: Host-associated > Plants > Phyllosphere > Stem > Wood/Secondary xylem...
ATATAGAAAAAGCATCACATTTATTTATCATGTAAAGGATTACCTGAACAAATTTCTTTTCTTACAACGAAGATATTATGAAGACTATCTTTCTCCTTTTGGCCCAACAGTTTGCGCACATCAAACAAACAGTAGTAAACAGTATATCTTTCGTTGGCAAGTGGCAATTGAGTTGAGCGGAAGCCATGGACTTTGCCTGAGAAACTCGAAAGGAAAAGACTTGGTCCTTAGACGTGTGACTTCCTCGAATCGAGAGCCAGAAACTAGCCCTCCACATAATAAACGGGGCCTTATAATATTTGATTAAGCGAAAGGCCTCCTTATAGAAGGTCTTGAACCGATCAACTGGGCCTGGAAAATGATATTCGGCCAACTTTTACTAGGTCTGAGTTTACTTGGTTTAGCATGGAAAAGCCTGGTCTTGTACTCCTATGCTTTTAAATTATTTGTCACCACACTTGTCTCCAAAATAACCACCAACTCTCTGAGTTCCACAATCCTTCGATTATTGGAGGTTTAGTTAATTTTAGAATTTATAGATATACATAAACTGACTCAAATATTTATATTAATAAAAACAAAAAATGGATGCTCGCATGCTCTGCCAACATTTCAACTTACTCACAATTCCTATTCATTATCCCCTTCCCCTTCTTCCAGCAGTTAGATCCATTACTCTTTCCACCAAACTGAACTGTCAGAGGAAGAACGGCTAGAAATTGAATACGTTGTGAGCATTTACAACTTGTGAGACAGCGTTGGATCACTGCTCTCTGGGCAGATCCATGTGAGCATTTACAAGTACTGCAACGGACAAGCTTTACAATTATTTAAACTTTACTATGTATAAGTCAACTATTTTAGTAATTACTTTTCTAATGTAAATGTGGCTGTTATCCATGAGGACCCTAACCGATAACATGTATTATTGTGAAATCCAAATAATGGTAGGCCCCGGCCCCTACTCGTAAGTACTTTCCATGCCATGATACTATTATTACTAGGGTTCGTAGAAAAACAGTTAATTAGGACTGAAACTGTTAGGAAAAAGAATTTTAGTGACCATGTGAACTCGTAAGAATGGTTTGGAGTATTGATTGGAGGAAATATTGACATGGTCGATGGGGTGCGCGCTGGATAGTGGGAATTTTGAGGAGTCGTGTATTCAAAAACTGAATAGGATTTTATTAAAGGAATGTAAAGAGAGAGTTTCATTTAGATATATACAAGGGGGGAAATAGGGACTAGATCGAAGAAGAAAGGACCACAGTAGAAGAAAGTAGTGATTAAAGTTGGGCTGGCATTGAAACCACTTAATTAGGACCACAATATGGTGAAAATGATGAGTCTAAACAGTCTAATAAATATAATGATAGAAGTTTATTATGACACACGCGAAAACTTCGATTATGATTACTTACCATCAGATGAGGGTGATAATAGGTTTTTATTGAGGGAGAAGATCATAGTGGAATTAAGGTTGAGATAAGAAACGAATCTAAGACTGTGAAGGAATTACCACCAAGTGGGGATGAGCTTGATGAACATGATATGTGTAAGAGTGATCGTAGTAATTAAGGGGTTTAAAACAATGGATTAGAAAGAGCGGAAGGAGGATTGTTGATCCAACTAACAATATGATAGTAATGATTACTAACCAATCAATTTATATAACTTAAGAGGCCAATATGAGGAGTTTGAAAACAATGAACAGATATAAATTTTCAAGACCCAAAGGTATTAGTTACAAGGTTATCCTCTAAGTCAATATTCTATTATACTTGATTTTCGGCTTTTCAGGTTGTTATCTACTTTGTTGGGGGTTATCTAACTACTTTATTGGGGGTTATCTAACTACCTGATCAAGAGGTCTACATCAGTTGGTATCAGAGTTAGGCTTTTAAAATCAGTTTCGCAAGAGTTAAAAAAAGGTGAGATAAGAGGAAAAAAGCATAGCGTACATATTTGAGCGAAAAAGTCTATAGTTGAGTGAAACACAAAAGAACTGTAAACCCGTGAAAAAGTAAGTGAGAAATATATATTTTTTGTCAACTAACTAATTTTCAAATTAAAAGATGTTAAAAGCAAGCAAACAACATGGCACCAAAAATACTCTTAGAGGGTATATATAAGGCATTGAACAGCAATAAAAGAGGCGAGGAAGAGGGGGACAATGATGACAAGGACACATCAAGTGGGATGGGAGGAACTTGCCAGTTTTTATCGAAAAGAACATGACGGGAGAGAAATAGTCTGTTAATGGTGACATCCAAGCATTTGTATGCATTTTGAGTTTGAGAATAGCCTAGAAAAACATAAGGTGAGATTTTGGTTGAAGTTTGTTAGTGCTGTAGGGACGAGTGAGAGGGTAGCAGAGACACCCAAATTTTCTTAGTTTAAGGTAATTTGGATGTTGACCAAAAAAATATTCAAAAGGAGAGTGATTTTGCAAGAGAGCGGTAGGATGACGATTAATAAGATATGAGGCTGTGTGAAACACACGTGGCCAGTAGGAAAGATCAAGTTTGGCATCATGAAGTAACGTAAGACATGTTTCAACAAGATGACGATGTCAACGTTCAGTGACACCATTTTGTTGTGGGGTATAAAGGGCGGTGGTATAATGACTTATCCCACTGGTTGAGAAAATTAATAATAAAGTAATGAATTCGCCACCATTGTCAGAATGGAGCGACTTTATCTTTGTTTGAAACCGTGTTTCAGAATTTTTTGAAATATGCAAAGATTGTTGAGACATCAGACTTTTTGGCCATTAGATAGAACCAAATGTATTTGCTAAAATGATCTACAAAGATGACATAATAGCGAGAACCATCAATGCCAGTGGAAGAGGCAGGTCCTTACACATCAGTGTAAATTAAATCAAGTGGAGCCTGACTCGTGAGACTATTCTGACAAAAAAGAAGTTGATGTGCTTTATTGATAGAGCAAGAATTATATGAGGAATAGAGTTTGGAAGATGAAACTGGAAGAAAAAAATTCTTGACTAGATGAGCGACTATTTTGTGAGAAGGATGTCCAAGACGTTTATGCGAGCTATTAGTGGAAGTTCTTTCATGAGCCAAAGCAAGAAATTTAGAGGAGGGTGACACCATTGGTTTCGGGAAGGCGTACACACCATTGCTACATGTTCCTTTTAGTATAATCACCCCTGTGTGTTTGTCCTTCACCAAAAAATAGAAAGGATGAAGTTCAACAGAGACATCGTTGTGTTTTGTCAGATGATGAACTGAGATTAACTTTTTACACAAATATGGAACACACGGTTTATCAGGTAACCGAAATATTTTCTTGGAAAATTATAGGGATAAAGAGCCAGTGTGAGAAATTTTCAAACCTGAACCATCACCTAAAATTACTTCGTCAGTTCCATTATATTTTGAATGTGTTGTGAGATTTGCAAGATCACTTGTAATATTATGAGAAGCGCCTGAGTTAAGGAGCCAAGGTTTTTCCATGGCACTGATTGTCTAAGTGGAGTTGATCATGGTAGTGTAGGAGTTGAATTGAGAACAGGTCTTTGCAGTATGTCCCAAGTGGTCACATATTTGGCATCGGGGTTGATAGGGACGATTGAATTTGTTTAGCCGGTTGGATCTATAAGAGGCCCAATGATTTTCTGGTGGATAAGTTGGAGATTGAGGCTGACTATGTGAGATCCATCAATTTTCATGGGTTTTAATTGGGGAGCGAGATTGCACATTGGTTTTGTTGAAATGCCTGGTGGAGTAACTACCATGTGGACTCTGCTTTGTGCGAGTTGTGTAATTTATAGAGACTACTAGCTGCTGAGTTGCAGCTTTCGTGACCTATTAGAAGATCATGTAATTCTTCAAAGGTCAGGGAATTCTCGCGTGCGCGAATGGGAGCAACAATCTCCCTGAAGTCAGCTCCCAGTCCATGAAAGATGTGGAGCGTAAGATCGTCATCCGAGAGTGGCTGATCGATAATGAAAATTTTATTTGCCAACATTTTCACAGTATGCAGATAGTCGGTGATTATTTTGTTTCCTCATTGGATTAAAGTAAGCTCCTCCTTGAGCTGCATGACTCTAGTTCTGAACTGGCTAACATAAAAGGTGTGAAGTTTTTGCCAGGCTTGTTAAGATGTTTTTGCAATAGCTATTAGAGGGATGATCTTTGGCGATGTAGAGGCTAGGATGGTGCTGAGAATGAGTTTGTCTTGTCGGACCCAATGTGTTTTATTTGGATTTGCAAAGGAACTGAGATCAGTTGGAGGGTAGGGAATGTCGTCGTTTATGTAATCAAGCAGGTTGTAGCCAATCAACAGTGCTTCAAATTGAGCACGCCGTTGTGGGAAGGTGGGCAGAGTTAATTTTTCCTTGATTTGTGCAGTGATATTTAGAGCAATTAAGGATTTTCCAGATTCAAAGGAGGGTAATGTGTTGGGACTGAGATTTTGGCTTTGATGTGAAGATGAAGACATGATAAGGTTGTTCTCATGGGAGATTTGTGACTCTAATACCATATTGAATATTTAAATTTTATATGCACAAACAATTAATTAACTCTTCCCTCTTGTCTACCGGTATACATGTTCCATGCATATATATTAGTTATATACTGGTTTTAGAAGTCCAGTGGAGGTAGGACTTTGAATGAAGCTAAACTTCATCCTTAGGATAGGATTGCATCAAACCAGAGTTGCAACAGGTTTTAAACAGCAGAAGTATCGGTAACAAATTCTCTTGAATTTCCAGTAGTACCATTATCTGTTATATAAGGCAAATCATGAATGTTTAGGATCAATCTTATACCATAGGACGTTGTTGCTGGTAATTTGATTTGAAGGTGTCAAAAAACTATCTTAACGCAATAACTTAAACTGTTAGGTAAGGTCTCAATATATGATTTATATTATTCTCTAACACACCCCTCAAGTGAAAGCTCTTTGGGCTTAAAACTTGTACAAGTTCACATTACGACCTTACCTAACCTAACAGTTTAAGCTAACAGTTTAAACTGGGCTATTGGGTTGAGATAGTTCTTTGACATGGCATCAGAGCCTTGATGACCAAGCGATCACGAGTTTGAATCTCATCATCCCTATTTATTTGATAAAAATTAAGCACAAGATCCTATGCAAGTTTCAAGCTCAAAGAGCTTTCACTTAAGGGGGTGTGTTAGAAAATAATATAAATCAGATCTTAGGGCCTCACCTAAAAGCTTAAGCTATTTGGTTGAGATGGTTCTTTGACAGAAGGATGATATAAAATCTATCTATTCTTAATTTTTGAGATATGGAAAAAATAATAATGAATGTTATCACTAATTCTTTAATAATTAATAAATATTATAATTCAAAAAGAAAATATAGATGTTTGCACCACCAAAATGAATGACCATTCATTTTGTATAATTTGAGGTTGATTTTTCATATTAAATTCCTTTATTATTTCTTGATTTGATTGAGTCTTTACACATTTATACAATATCTATGATGTGATTCTTCCATCAAGATCGACTATTAGTCAATAAAATTGAACCAATATGATTAATAAGTGTCCATTTCTAATAAAAATAATTTTAAATTTTTTTTTAATTTTTGTATAAATAGAAAAATAAATTCAATATTCTTAAAACAAATATTAAAAAAAAATGAAAAGCAGGGACATGAATTATTGGATCAAACCCACAAATAAAACAACTCAAATTTCATTTGTTAAAAAAACTATTTAAAACAAGGGGAGTGTATTCTATTACTAGCTAGTATTTAAAGAATCTTTTGATTATTATATCAAGATAAAAAAAATAATAATAATAAATGGAACACGTCGCCCTCTACTCTTCTTTTTTTCTATGATTTATCCCCATCTCCAATTATATATATATATATATATATATATTGTATTTGTCTTATGTGTCTTGAGATACTAATCGTAAACAGCAATCAATGAGGTAATTAACCTTAACTTGTTTATATCTATCCGTATTTCGATCCATCGGAAAAGACGTGCGTGCAAATAAATTAATTGATTGTACCTATAACATTTCCATTAAACATAGAGTGCAAGTATGCAGTTGTGAAAGGGACGCTTTTGCTACTGATGAGTACAGACGATGAATAAAAATAAAGAGGAAAGGGACGACCTTTCCCTTGCCCTTAATGATATTTTTATGGTCAACTTCACAATATATATATGATCTCAATCCAAATTAAGATGCTCTCTGGCAGCTGGGGTGAACTCATCAAACAATTGGCTTCTTCCCGTTCTGATGCTATGACTACTTGGGTTGCCGGCAACCTACTGATGACTCTATAAATATTGCTGTAGTTAATATATATATATATTAAAAGATTTGAGTAAGAAATACTGTTGATATGAAATGTCAACCTACTTGAATTTTTTCTTATTTGTATTTTTTTTTACTGGGTTATTCAAACTCTTTTTTATAACAACATTTTTTTTTAATTGGATTTTTTTTCTTTCCATTTAATAATTGTAGTTCAATTTTATAAAATTAACTTTACATAAAGCGTGAAATGATGTCTGTAATTATAAAAACCTGGGAAATAGACGATGAAAGAAATATTAAAAAAATAAAGGAAATGTAACATTGAAAAAAAACACAATATTGTGGGTTGAAATAATTACCCATAATGTTTTTTTTCTTTATTTCTTAGTGTTTTTTTTTTCATTTGACTTTATTATTCTCAATTTAATTCTTTTATATTAAATTAACTTGGGATTAAGTTTAATGTTTTATTTTGGTTGACTTTATATGGGGTTTTCGTGATGTTAAGAATAAGTTTTCATGTTGAGTTAATGCTTAATTTCTCACCAAAAATTAATAAATAATATCATTATCTAGGTTTCATGACTCGATATTTGATTGAAATCAATACACTTATTGATACATATAATTCTTAATTTTTTTAATTGAATATAAATATAAACATAAACATTTTACTTCGTAGTTAAAATTGTAAATCAAAGTGTGTGTGTGTGTGTGTGTTAGACTAGTAAGGAAAGATATTTAGATTATTATTATAAGGTCATGCTAAACAAAAGATGTCCAATAAAAACCTAGAGATTATACATGTTTAAAACTATAAGCAAGTAAAAGCGTAACTAATGAGAAACATGCTTTAAAAAAAGAAAAAAATACTAGCATACATACTAAGCATATAATTAAATTTGCAATTGATATTAATTCAAAGTACTATCATGCATATTAATAATAAAAATACTTATTCTTAAATTAAAAAAAATGAGGTTATTTATTTGTTGAAAGACTTTAAAGTAATAAGAGCTTTGTTGTTGTCAATGATGAATCGTATGTTTTTAAAACTTTATTGTTCCTCACTTATATAACTAGGATGTTTACAATATATCTCCGAAGATTTTAACAATATCACTGTGGTTTATATTAACTTCTAAATAAAATCTATGAATTAAAAAATATAAAACTCAAATATTTTTTTTTAAAAAAAACATAAGCTCTAGATTTGAAAGAAAAATCTAAGCATAAAAATATAAAGAAAATTACTAAAAAAGAGGTGAGGAAAGCATGTAAAATATAAAAAATTCAAGCTGTAAACTTTTCCATAACCCATTTTACAATGAATTTTAAAAGCTAAAAAATTAAAGAATTAATAAGAATTAATTCTCCCCATTATCAATATTTGATTAGCCATCATAAATCAAAAAATAAATTTTAAAAAAATCAAGAATTCTTTAAAATTAAACTCTCATTCACCCATAATTTATTTAAATTATATTAATTAAAACAAACTTTTAACAAAAAAAAATTCTTTATAATAAAAAAGCTTACAATACCCGCACTTTTTTGTGTTGAAAAAAAGAAAAACTCAATATCGCAATGCAGCACGAGGAATAAACTAAACAAGTTGGATTATTTTGTTCAAAATCAGTAGCCTAATACTGAGGGGGGTCATTGCGCCGAAACTGGTACTTCATAATCACACGTGGCACTTCCTAGTTGGTTTGAGTAGAAGATAATATTTTTTTTAAATGCAAATATTGTTGCACTGTTCTAGTTCGTGTCTCTGTTGCAGAAGCCGGCCAGTAGTATTTTGGCGACATGTGCCCTCACCATAAATAACGCAAAGCACTAAACATCATACTTGTGTAATTGCTTGTAAACCATTTCTCTCCTCATCTAGGGATTCACGTTTCCTTTGTTTATTCATTTTCATCGTTTTGTTTTATCTTACGTTGGAGCAACAAAGTAGAAATACTGGTAGACAAAAATAATCATGGCGGAAACAGAGATGGGTTGCAGGGAGCAAAGGTGGTCTCTCAAGGGTATGACCGCACTTGTCACTGGTGGAACCAGAGGCATTGGGTTGGTTCTCTTTCTAACTTATCTCTGCCCTTTTTAATTATTTCCTGTCTCAATCCTTAGGTAGCTGATTACTGTTTTTGATGAATCAGATTTGCGATTGTAGAAGAACTGGCAGGATTTGGGGCAAGAGTGTATACTTGCTCACGCAACGAGAAAGAGCTCAATGAGAGGATAAAAGAATGGGAAATTAAAGGGTTTAATGTCAGGGGCTCGGTTTGTGACCTCAGTTCCCAAGACGACAGACAGAAGCTGATTGGTTCCGTCACCTCTGCTTTCGATGGGAAGCTCAATATCCTTGTAAGTTCACTGTCCACCAGCTATTCCATATTTTTCAATCATATTATACTCAATTTTCAGTAAGGTTTTAAATTCGAGCATCTCCTATGTGAGAGAGAAAAAAGAAGAAAACTTACCAAATATCTGGAGGCCAAGCTTGGTGGGAGGTGCATAACCAATGAGTGCTCTCATGTTTCTTGAGACATGACAAGTTAACATGGTTAATTAAAATTTGATTTATACTAGACTGTGGATGGTTAAAGTGTTTTTGACGTACCGAAGATATTCTCTTAATTTAAGGTTGTTCGTGACTCATCAAGGTCATTTTCCTGCTTCCTACCATGCAACTTTACTGCGTCTTTGTCATATTAAGACCATAGTGAATACTGATGACTACAGTTACCAAAAGTTTTAAGTTGAAGGACCAGACATGAGCAGGAAATAATCTTGCATACTCGTGTCAATTCTGAAGGTTATCGATGATCTAAAAACAAGATAAAATGGTTCCAGGCTAAAAGGTTTACATGATTTTCTTTCTGATCTGTGGGTTTGTAATTTGATTTTGTCAAAAAATTGGACACAGTTTCGGAATCTTGTTATACCAGATCTTCTTCATCCTCTTTTTTTCTTCTCTAATTTTCCATGTACCATTCTAAATTTTCCCGTGCTTGTATAACAATATCGTTCTCTGAATGATTAGGTGAACAATGCTGCTATAGCCATACTCCGAAAATCTTTAGATTATACTCTTGAAGACTATTCATTCATTATGAATACCAATCTTCAGTCTCCTTACCATCTTTGTCAACTTGCACATCCACTTCTGAAAGCATCAGGAAACGGAAATATTGTGTTCATTTCCTCTGTTGCTGGCATCGTAGCTTTACCTATGCTATCAGTATATTCAGCGACAAAAGGTATGCTTCCTACGTCGGATGGCTGAAAATTTGAACAATTTTTCCCATATACAGATTGCTGGTTTTCAATAGCAAAAATCAACAAAATTTTCAGGAGCAATTAACCAATTGACAAGGAATTTAGCATGTGAATGGGCAAAGGACAATATTCGCACAAATACTGTTGCACCAGGAGGTATCAGAACCACGGTTGGACAAGATCAATCTGTACTATTTCTCCCCTCATGTGTACATGATTTATGTTAGAACACCTTAAGCATCAATAGATTACTCAGTTTTGCAGGCTTCCTTAAATTAGTCACTTTCAGAAACACATGCCTTCCAAGCTTGTATTACACAGGTTTAACTTGTATTTTAATTTACTGTAGGCCGATCCTGACGTTGGAGAGGCATATAGCGACATGTTCTCTAGAATTCCAATCAGCCGTATTGGAGAGCCTAATGAGGTTTCATCACTGGTGGTATTCCTCTGCCTTCCTACTGCTTCGTATATCAATGGGCAAGTTATTTGTGTTGATGGGGGGCTTACAGCCAAGGCTTTTTAGCCAACTCATTTCTGATTCAAACTAGCTGCCTCGCATATTCAAAACTTATGAGGTGTCCCAAACTTTAAATCCTCTGTTAAACACAAAAAAAGAAAAAAAGGGAGGGGGGGCGCTCTTTTTCCATCTTTCTTTCATATTGAGATCCTCTCATGTTCTGAATAACATGATAGACAGTGTTTGTCAAGTCAAAGTGTATTCGATAATTCTGTTGAATCATGTAAGAATATCTGCCACAGTTCTCATTGTTGAATGATTAAACAAAATGTTTTCTATTGATCAACGCTGTAGCTATAAATACTTCACACTAAACAAATTTGAGATCTCGAGAAGTTACACAACCAGATTTTTGCATATTACTCATAGAATGTTCTGTTGGTAGTTAAACACTAATTTAGTTGAGAAAACATTTACAGATAGCATCACAAACGGATTTATAAATGAAAAAAGTACACTAAACAAAATTTTTTTATCATCATCCTTCTATTGGTGATTATGTCATATCATTGACAAATAAAACCGTTTATAATTCCATTAACGATTTATTAAAACAACTAGTTTTTACTAAAAACATATATATAGTTTGTCTAATTGCAGAATTACATGTAAAGATCAAATACACACACGCGCACGCATCCAAGATATTTTAAGAGCAAAAATAACTTCAAATCATTAATCTTAAGTCATACTTATATTTATGCATTAAAACCTTCATATTCTTACACAAGAGTATAAATTCTCACACTCACTATACTTAAACACCTTCATATATTATAAGTGTTATTGAGTAAACTATATGGATATAAGTTTCAATTGTATTATCTACTTTTTGAGAAATTGTTGTTACATTTTAAATAAATTATAATCCTTTAAAAGTTCAAGTAAAAAACTCTTGGTCAATAGTGAGGTACATCACCGAGGTGAAAAATCTTAAAGAGAGTATTTCTTCAAGTGGTGAAAAGGGGTTTAGTAAGAATTCATCAAGGACATTGCAATCTTTGGCTTTTATTAGTAAATAACACAACACTTAAAATCGGTTTAGTACTTGAGCTGTGGATTTAGGCTT
>Ga0325404_1007763_pt1 | contig 11149 bp, 8 predicted proteins | sample PopdelMetagenome_18_FD_205664 | JGI IMG/M metagenome (GOLD analysis project Ga0325404, IMG submission 205664) | Populus deltoides microbial communities from Bellville, Georgia, United States - Xylem-Control-R1 | ecosystem: Host-associated > Plants > Phyllosphere > Stem > Wood/Secondary xylem...
ACATGATCAAGAGGAGGTCATTAAGTACAATAGCCATTAGAGTACTAGTTCTTGATGAATCTGATTAGAAGTTGAGCAGATAGTTCAAGGATAAAATTTATGAAGATATCTCAGGTTTTCTTGATTTCTGCTAGTCTTCGTAATGAAATTTTGGAGATGACTAGCAAGTTCATGACAGGTCCTTTTAAAGATTCTTGCAAGTTCATGACGGAGGAAAAACTAAAAGAAAAGGGAAGAAACAGAAAAGAAAAGAAAAGAAAGAAGAAAAAAAAACAGAGAAAGGAGAAGAGAACCCTTTCATCCTGCCAGAGAGGAAGAGGAGCTTCCCAGCCCCCTTGAAATTCTTCTTCCTCCCTCACCGGTCAGCATGAAAATATTAAAAAATTAATTATTTAGAATACAATTCCAAACTACTCCTCCACTCCCAAACCAAACCTAACAAGGCTTAGATGCATTGAAAGGAAGGAACAGAGGGGAGAGGCAACTCAAAGGAACATTGTAGTTTTAGTGGAAAGGCATATCATAACATTGTTTTATCGGAAGAACTCATTTTAGTCGTAATGAATATACGTATTCTCAATTGAGTACCAAAACAAAATGTTTTATTGATTATTAGGTCTCATATGTTTTAATTTCTCGATTGTATCCCTTTGTCAACGTTTGTTATACAATTGATGACAAGATTAATGGAAACTTATAAAAGAATCTATGGAGAAGTAGGAAATATATAAATTCCTCATGATCCTTGTTTGATTAGTATTCGAAGCATAAATCCATTCTTCGATTTCCAAGATACACATAATCAAGTAGTTGCACTATAAATAAACTCAAGATGGTACCAAAAAAAAAAAAACAATCCGATTGACAAGACGCTCAACATTATAGATAATAAAATTGCGAAAGTGAAATATTCCAGCTCAATCCACCATGATCTTTCCGTTCTCTAACACACACCATTCATCTTCCTTTGCATGACGAACTTCCTCCAAGCTGTAGTAATCTCTCTTGTTTTCTCCAGATCCCTCTTCTCTTTATTGGCCGCAGCTTCCTTCTCTTCATTAGCCAAAGCAATCTTGGTACTGATCCTGCATGGCAATGTCTCAAGCTCATGTAAGACCTTTTCAATGTCAAGAACAAGACGTTCGGCGAGTGTCCTAGAGAAATCTTCTCGGATCACCACACGCAAGACAGTAACATGTTGAGCGTCAGGGGGCATGGTGTAGGCAGGCACAATCCAACCAAATCGCCTTAACATTTCGGATACCTCAAATTCCTTATGGCTGCTATTGTCCTTCAATGAGAAGGCCACTAATGGCACCCCATTGTCTTTTGAGACAATGTTGAACTTGCCTGTGTTCTCCAGTCCTTGTTTAAGCACCATCATGTTGTCTCTGCAATTTTCCATAACATTTTTGTATCCCTGCAGGTAAACAAAATTTGTTTATATATTTATATAAAGAAGGGTTCGAACTCGAGATCTCTCGATGAAAAAGGAAAATGGATGCGAGTTAAGCTACAAGCTTATCCGCACATGGTTAGACTCACCTCATAGCCCAAGCGAATGAGTTGGTAATATTGAGCAATAACTTGACTAGATCCTACGAAAGATAAAGATTAAGGCACATTGAGTTTAGTTTCCAATCATGAAATACTGAAGAAAAGATTAAGAATTATGGATGTTTGTCATGATTTATACCTTTGGAGAAGTTGAGGGTGAAGGTGGGTTGATCAGCTCCAAGATAATTAATATGAAAAATAAGTTCTTCAGGCAAGTCCTCCTTGTTCCTCCAAACGACCCAGCCAATTCCAGCATAGACTAGTCCATATTTGTGCCCGCTAACATTGATACTCTTCACCAACGGCAACCTGAAATCCCACTCAAGTTCTGGGTATATAAAAGGAGCAATGAAGCCACCGCTGGCCGCATCGACATGGATCGGAGTATCCCATCTACAGAAGAAGAAAATCAGCATTAAACAAAATGTAAATTGGAATACTCAGATTGATAAATTCTTTCATTCCCATGATATCATGAAGTTACAAAAAAGAAAAAGAGAGATTACCCTGTTTCTTTGTTCTTCTCCACCAAGAGATCATTCAAGAGCTTAACATCTTCAAATTCTCCATTAAGGGTGGAGCCAAGGATAGCTGCAACACAGATTGTGTTCTCATCCACCATTTTCACAGCCTTTTCTGGATCCATCACATAGTAACCATCTCTAAGCTTCACCTCCTTCAACTCCACTTCAAAATACCTTGCAAATTTCTCCCAACACACCTTCAAACACGAATGAACATCAGATTATTTGGTATGATTGTTAGCGCATTATGATTCTAATTTATAACTTCCAAGCTCTCTAGTGGTGTATATATTAATCATATTAGAATACCTGAACATTGGCTCCAGTGACAATGTTAGGCTTATCATAGGGCTTTCCCTCAGCTTTCCTCTTGTTCTGCCACTTTCTCTTGAATGCTAAACCAGCCAACATTATAGCCTCGGAGGATCCTACGGTTCCGACTCCAATTGCTGTCTCTGAGTCTCCAAGTGGTGCATTGAAGAGATGGGCTATTATGTTAACACATCGGTTCTGCATGCATAAACAATCATCAAACTGTTAAGCTCCTTTGGTCAAAATGTTCTTGAAAATTTCATATTTTCTACATCACCATTTGAAATAAATCATCGATCCAATTTAGAAGACAGACAAACAAATGTATCAATCAATAATTCACTCTAGATAGTAATTGCTACCATTTGTTTTTTAGATTTTTTCTTGCAAAGACTAATTTAAGTGTAGCTCATGAATCCATTACTTTTGTTGATTAAAATTACATTGAACCTATCCAATACCATTTTTTTTGTAAAGTCATTACATCTTAAAACTTGTTCTTGAAGAGATTTTCTTTCTCATTTTTTTTTTGTAAAATCATTAAGCCTCGAGGAAAAATCAGATTTTCTTAGGGGAAAGGAGCATATGTTCAACAAAAATCATGAACAACGTAATTTTTTTTTGTTGTTGCCAAGAATTAAAGAGCCGTGACTGGTCCAGACAGTACACTGACTCCATTCATTCATCTATCATCATCACTGGCTCCATGGACCAAAAGTGTGCTTGTCTTTTTCTAATTCCATTTTGAGAGATGAGATGAAAAAGCACTTCTGATATGGGGCAATTGGTCTAGTGGATTCGATATGATAAAACATGGAAAAAGTCCTGAAAGTACTTGTATAAGGAAAAAAGTGTCAAAAAGCTAAGAAAATCTTTGCATTTGGCAATTGGTTTTGAAAAAAAATCAAGCAAATTAACAGAATTTTGTACAAAATAACATGTTCAATTCATAGATTTTCAGAGAGTGAATAGCTATAATTAATTTCTAACTTTCTATGGCCGGCAGTTGAATATTCATGCCGTGTGCTTTGGTTGGCTCATCCTATCACCATCTACACAGCTAATATATAGTTCAATAAATAATCTGGGACCTACAACTACAAATCAATGGCTTCAATTTCGGCAAGAATGAAGACTAAAGTAATTCAATTTGAAACCACTAACTATTCCGAATCCAAATCGATTGATTTTCGTACTTTATAAGGTAGCTTCCTTCCAATTTCTGTTTGGTGGGCCAATAATTGATTGAAACAAGTATGCGGGCACCGGCCTCATAATTCACAACATAAACAAATAGTTTTTGTTCTTTAATTATACCACCAGATGGACACGTTAAGGGATTGATTTCAAAAAATAATCATTATTTCACTTGAATTTAATATAATTTTTTTATATATAATTGAATCCAAAGTGAAATAACCATTCCTTCAAAGAATTCAAGTATTCACCATGACTTTTCCGATCACATTTTCTTTTGCAGGAGGGACTAAAAGGGTTGACATTAACCTAGTTTATACATATAATCCTTAAGTTAGGGAATACATATAAACAACCAAAATTTATAAATCATTTTTTGAAAAGCATTTAAAAGAATATTATTTAATATATTTTTTGAGTTGAAAAAGAGTTTGAAAAGTAATTTATGTAATTTGAAAAACATTATTTTATATTCTCTGTGTGTTGAAAAGTATTGTTTTATTATACTTGCCTCACCTCATCTTGTCTCCTCTCCTATGTTTTTCACAACAGATATCACATCACATATGATCTAGAATTTTGAAAAAGAAAATCGAGACTGACATGCACTTTTGAAAGTTAGATAGATAGATTTAAAAAGTATTTAAATTAATTTATTGTAGTTATTCTTCTTCTATTTTCAATGGCCGCGCCGCGTATTGGTAAAACAACCGCACCTTCTTGACTTTTTATGTGAATATAATTGTTTCAATTTGACTCCTTAGCAAATTTGAAACTTTCTTTAATTATTATACAGTTCTGTGATGTGGCTGATCGAAGCCTGCCGATCGAGAAGTGGACATGGATATTATTAGTATTTTCCTAGCAATAAACACTTGAGGCATAATCTCAGTTATAATCAAGATTTAGGAATAAATAATATGCTAATTAAAACGATGGAGGCACCAACGAACAGTATTGAGATCCAGTTCCTAAATGTTATCACCTTGAAGTTCAGCTCAAACATTAGATTTATACTAAAGAAATTAACCGTCCAATCTATATTAAATTCTCTACACTCATCTCAAGAATCGAACCTATCATGATTAGCTTACTCGTCAAAACTAAATTTCTTCACCATTGCTGTGCGCTTATAAACACTGTTGGATATACTTTGAAATTAAGATCCCCACTCCCCACGAAAAGTTATAGCAATAGTTAATGTTATTAATTAATTATAATTAAGAAGGGACTACCTAGCCAGAACTAATCTATTATTTTAATGGATCACCCCTACCCCATGTTGAAATCGATCAGTGCGAACTTGACCAGATTAAGATGATCTATATATAAAATTATCTAGTTTCCAAAAGTTGGTCATGGGATAATTATTTAACCTTTTTTTTTTTGTTTTTTGAAAAAAAATGGTGTGTGTGTGTGTGTGTGTGGAGGAGATGGCTTGCCTGAAGCTCAGTGGTGACAGGGTATTCATCCATGTCCACGTAGTTTTTGTTGATAGAAGCCATGATAAGCTTATCACATTCAGGCTCCATCCATGTGGTCACAAATGATGCTAGGTTAAGCCTAGGGTTACCATCCAACATGAGCTCGTCGTTTATGATCTGAAAGGCTGCCTCCTTTGGGATCGAGTTTTCTGGCATCTTGAACCTATCCAAAAGTAAAGAAAAATAAAGAAACTCCATTTAGTCATGTATTTATATAGCTGATTTGAAGGCAATGGAACACTAAATAAACAAAATACATGATCAGGTACCTCGGAAGTGAAGCTCGGACATATCTCGAGGCGAAGGTTGAGTGAACGGAGACATCAGATTCTGAAGATGTCTTGGAGAGAACCATGGCTGGTGATCAAGAGAATGTTCAGCACTGTTGATGAAACAGGAAGAAGTCAAGAATGAAGATGTGTGAGGAAAGTGATACCGTGGGTAGGTTTATATAGTGATGAAAAGGAAAGGACGGTCATTGGTCAGCCAAGTGGTTAAATATTTCGGTTCAAAAACAAAAAACAATGTTGGTCTAAATAGTTGTGCATATACAGTCATATTCCTTGAGATATAAAGAAGGTGTTGAAGATCATACATTGATGGTGGCCTCCCAGCGAGCAACCATTAATACCATCTTGGCTTTTGTCTAATACAATTGGCTCTCTTGTTTTTTGATTTACCCACTTCATCATGCTAATAAGAACGTTCTTTGGAATCAGCAGGAGCTGTTGTTGGACTGAACTATTAGTATATATATTTTTTTTTTGTATGGATTCCATGTTGGCACATTATTTTTTTTCGTTGGAACAGCTCGTCAGATTATTTTTTTTCCTCTCTCTCTCTCTCTCTCTCTCTCTCTTCTTCTGCTTGCTTTCCCCCCATGCCGTGACTTTCCTCTCCCACTACAAAGAGATTTCGGTTTTGGACTATTAAAGATTTTGGTTCAAGATGGGCTGCAGAAAACAAGTAGGTATTCCCTCTCCTTATTGCTTAAAATTAGTGAATTGAATGTGGAAGAACCGAAGAAGATTTAGAGTTTGTATTTTACGTCGATGATTTCATAATTTAAGAGATTTATTTTATATATCAGGGTGTTAGATTGCTTAAAGCGAACTGGATTAATATCTGAATTATAGATTTATTGAATAATAGGATGTTTGTATTTTTGGGTTCTGTAGATTTTTGACTAGTAAGTCGGGATTCTAGAAACCTCGACCAGCCGGTTAATCAGTTGGGCTAAACTGGTCAAGTGGTTCACTTATTACTACCAGCCGACCGATTGGTTTGTATAGTGGTCCGTCGATTGGTCAATATGGTTTGTCCTTTTTTGATGCACTTGATTGTTTTTTTTATTAGTTGTTCATCGTTTTAAGAATAAATCAGTTTGTTGGTGTATTCCAGAAAGTTAGAAAAGATTACTGCAAATATCTCTACAACTGTTAACTCACCGATAAAATTACATATTGTTCTCCTGTCGGTGATATGCTAAATAATACTGAGAAAAATACTGACTGAATTAAACGGATAATTTTTTTAACGTGTATGGTCCGCCTATAAATCTATTTATAAATTTATTAACATGAATTTACTAAAAGACCAAAAATCACATACGAGTATTTTTTTCAAATAATATTTTTGCCCGTGATCCTGTTGGTAAAACAATCACAAACAAAGTGTTAGGGTAGATACTAACAGAAACTTCATTCTATAAAATTGGTAAATCTGGTGGTGTCTTATGCCTTGCATCTGCTATCCTCGTGTTTTTTGAATCTGTAACTAACAACACCACCGAGTCCTTATAAATAGAAGTTCTACTTATCAAATAAATTAAGTTCAGTAATCTTCTTTACATTAAATCCAGCCAGTCCACGCTAGTATGCAGGCATTCTTTCCCCACCTTATAAACTAAAAAAGTCCTCAATTCGTTGACCAAGAAAAATTAATAAGCTGTTAAAAAACTATATAATTCAAAATTGGCAGCCTCCCTTGTTGCTCTTATATTTGATATATAGACTATAGAGCACAGTTTAGTATGTGAACATATACATGCATGCATCCATGCATACATACATGCATATAGATATATAAATTTGTTCTTTTGAACTTTTAGTCCTTTTTATGATAAAGGAGACTCATGCACTGTTACTTCATACAACTTAAGCCTTCTTGGTATTTTTAAAACAAGTTTTTAACCTAACTAAAATTAATTAACAATAATACGTCATCACTATCATAATTGACAACTCTTCATACTTTAACATGGGATAGGTCATGATAATCTTTGATCAAGAGCATCTCAGATTCTGGCAGAGACATCATCACTTGCTTTTGTACAAACGTTTTTTATACTGTTGTGCTTACTGCTTAGGAAGTTCCAGGTAAAGGATACATTCATAGGAAGTTTGTTTCCAAAGTAAGAGATAAATTATCTACCACCGAAGTAGAGAATAAGGGAATGCCAGAAAGTAAAATTACAGGCGTTTGTGTTGCCTTTACTTGGATATTAGATATTGATGATACTCGTAGCTACAGATCAAGAGGATTACCTTTGTGAAAACATAACTTCACTCTCATCTCAATCATTTTCCTATCAACCACTTCTCCTCTCCTCTCAAAAACAATATGGAAGAAGCTTTTGCAATTGACATTGCAAAATCCCTTAGGGAAGTTATGCTCTGTTGCTGCTGGAGAACTTTGTTCGGCATGGGGACTCAAAGCTGACCTTGCACATCTTGGAAAGAGATTGAAAGCCATCAACGATGTGCTGTCCAATGCCATAATCTTAAAGAAGTCTTGTATGATGCGGAGGACGTGCTGGACGAATTTCAGTGCGAAACTTTGCGAAGGCAGGTGGTGAAAAATACAGGAAGTACCAGCAGAAATGTACGCCGTTTGTTTTCAAGTTCTAATAAGATTGCATTTTGTTTAAGAATGGGTCATAAGATAAAGAGCATCATAGAAAGACTATCTGAGATTTTATCTCTTAAGTGTGACTTCAACCTCAGCGAGCAGACTAATGATTATAGTCATGAGGAAATAGAGATAAACCGATCCTTTGAGAGATTTTCCGGTCTTGTTGGAAGAGATGAAGACAAAGAACGCATCATCAACATGCTAGTAGAACCTTTTAAGGTTGATGATGCTCATCCCCTTGTCTTTTCGATAGTTGGAATGGGAGGATTGGGGAAGACTGCTCTTGCCTAATCTGTGTATGAGAATGAAAATGTAAAATCTCATTTTGAACTGAAAATGGAGGCATGTGTTTCAGATGGTTTTGGCTTAAAAGAAGTGACATAAAAAATTATTAAATCTGCGACTGGGGAAAGATGTGCAGATTTGGATGAGGGTGAACTAATACAAAAACTGAAGAAATTTTGAATGGTAGGAAATACTTTCTTTTTTTGGATGATGTTTGGAAATACTCAATAGCTTTGTAACTTGGAACATGTTGGCTTGTGTCATGTGCGCGAGTTGATCTCAAATGGAACTCTATCAGCTTTTCCAGAGCAAAAGAACAAGACAGAGTATGTCACGATATTGCATCCTAATTAAAAGATAACTAATTCATTCAGCAAATTTAACTTGCTAAATCATTATTAAATTCTATGTTTGTCTGATTTTTTTCCCAGCTTTCACTGGGGTTTCTGCTGATGGTTATTCGGGGACTTCAATTTGTTCCATGTTGCTGCTCTCGTAGTTCCTGCTGGTGATTTCCATGGTTTTTCATTGTTTGTTGCTGCTATAGAATAACTTTATAGAAAATAACATTAAAATAATATTAATTTATTTTTTTTTCAAACAAAACAAACTTTCAAAAAAATATCTAAAAATAAAATAAATTATGCCAAACACCATTGAGTAGCACGACGCTGTGGACGGCTGTGGACAAGAGAGATGACACAAGGAATAACTTGCCAGTTTAAAAAAACCACACATGAAATATAAATGATAGTCTTCTCTTCATAGGGACAGGTTTACTCCTATGACAGAGTGCCCTTCGCATGCGAATGTGTTCTTAAACCCTATTTTCTGTTGGACTGAGATTTTATATCCGTTAAAGACTAGACAAGCCTTCAAATTAAACTCAAAATATTATTTAAAATTTGCTATATTTCTGAATTGATTTAGGATTTTTTTTTTATTTGATTTGAGATTCATATATTATTTTTCAAGTTTTGCTTAAAATCTTATTGTTTTTTCTTTATTTTCGAGTTTCTTAGTTTGATTAGAGATTTAATTAAGGAATTGTAACCCTAGTAAAGAAACAAACTACACCAAAATTATTTATTTAATAATAAAAATATGAAGTGGGGTTATATAACATTCTTATTTAACTTTAATTCTGTACTTTCACCTACAGCATATTGGCCATGACTGTCCTTTCCTTGTTTTCCTTCCTAGAGATCAAGAAGAAAAAAGAAAAAAGCAGCCCTAAACGCAAGTAGGCAGAGAATAAGATCAAGCACACGTTATAGTAAGTTGCTGGCAAAAAAGAGTCAAATTGAAATGATATGAAGCTAAATCAAACAAGAGACCGAAGAGAGGAAAAATAAAGCTGAGTTGATTAAATTCATGAATTCTCTAATCATCCCCTTTCTTCCTTCTTTCTCCTCTCCTTTATTTCTTTCCAATAAGAAGCTCGAATCAAGCTTTACTGCACTGCTCACTTTGCCTGCCAAGTCCTGTACACAACACCAAAGCGTCCTAAATCATTGAAAAGTCGAAGAATAAACATGAAATGCAGCAACTCTTGCTAACACTTTACTTGTCAGGGAGATGAAGTTGATTACATCAATGAGTTACAGGAAACTACGTGGAAATTGAGGTGCAGTTGGTTATGACATAACTTTTGCAGTACATCCTCCTAGAGAACAGGAAACTAAATCTGATGTTCTCTAGCAACTAGAGATTTGGCAGCTCTCGAGTTTGATGTCAAACTTAATTATTCCAACGAGCCTATGTTCATTACCCTTTTTTAGCAAAGACACTCCAGCTTGATGAAGCATTAAGGGCAATGAAGAAACTACAGCGTTAAAATCATTCTACTGTCAAGCCAAGTTGGTGGATATCACATACAATTATGCCTAGACAGAAAGTCTGGCTTTCAGCTCCACGGCCACAGCATCAATGAACTCTTCAGTGTTGAGGTACTGGTCCCTACTAACCCTGCATCACACAGAAGAAGAATATTATACACATAAACATCATATAAAGCAGAGTATAAACATTGATAACATTAGAAAGCACTTTTTTAATGATGGTGCTTACTTAGATCCATGGATAAGCAATGCAAGATCCTTGGTCATCTTGCCAGACTCCACAGCTCCAACGCAAGCTGCCTCTAGTTTCTCAGTGAAATCCAAGAGTTTAGCATTGTCATCCAACTTAGCCCTGGACAAAAGAAAAATACGTTTCAATTCTTGACCACTGCTTCCAGCATACTTAGATGCTTCAAGACCAAAAGTGTAGATTTGCAAAATCATAAATATATACCTGTGGGCAAGTCCTCTTGACCAAGCAAAAATAGAGGCAATACTGTTTGTGCTGGTTTCACCACCTTTCTGGTGAACCCTGTAATGCCGAGTAACTGTACCATGGGCTGCCTCGGCCTCTATGGTCTTTCCATCAGGGCACACCTGAACCATACCACTTTCAACAAAGTCAAAGATGAGCGCAAACAATATGTTAATCTCTTAGATGTTACTGCAATTTCTCTCTGCAAATCACTCCCTCCCACACTAGCAATAACCTATTTCTTATAACTAAACATTAGTTAGATCATAAACTTTTGACACGTTATTAACTGTTGCATGTGAAAATTAACGATGCTTAAAAACTGCTTCGACCAATGCTTTATGCATGTAAAAAGTATTTTATAAAGAGAGAAGGAAGGAAGACAGTTTCATTAACAGAAAGAGCATTACTCTGCTGCAGGAGTACAGGGAGAATACAGAGGAACAGAGACAACTATCAAAAATGAAACAAACAGCAACTGAAAAAATAATAAAAGAAAGTAGGTCTACAATCATACCAATACAGAGGTCATCAAGCCAAGAGATCCAAAACCTGTAAAAA
>Ga0325404_1007765_pt1 | contig 11146 bp, 11 predicted proteins | sample PopdelMetagenome_18_FD_205664 | JGI IMG/M metagenome (GOLD analysis project Ga0325404, IMG submission 205664) | Populus deltoides microbial communities from Bellville, Georgia, United States - Xylem-Control-R1 | ecosystem: Host-associated > Plants > Phyllosphere > Stem > Wood/Secondary xylem...
AAAAAAAAATCCTCAATTGTACCCATATTCATGTTAAACCTGGGTTCTCTCTCGAATTTAACCTTACCATCATCCACCCACAAATAAATATTTTCCAAAACCTAATTCGAATTTCCTAGCACATGCTATGCTCCTAGGTTCTCTTTATTCTCTTATGACATGCCAGTATATACTATACCAAAAGAGAGTGGCCTTCACGAGCGCTGAAAGGCACGTGTGGATAACAATGCCAACCATGGAAGAAAGCAACTCAAAATCGGACTCCTCTATCAACTCGGTGCAGGTGGCGCAGCCAAAATGCACCACCCTCCCCCACTAACTCCTCCCTCCATAAATAAACCTACAAATTCAATCAAAATTTCGCGTCATTCATACATCCCATCTCTCGCTACCTCTCACTCCCTATCACTCGAAAAATGGGTTTACTCACTTACCTCACCAAATCCTCCTCCACTCTCAAACCCACAACTCTTCTCCGCCACGTCCGCGTCATGAGCAACGTCCCTGAAAACACCGTCTACGGCGGACCGAAGCCACAAAACCCACACCAAAGAGTAACACTAACCCATTTAAAGCAAAAACACAAAAACGGTGACCCGATTACTGTTGTGACTGCCTACGACTACCCTTCTGCGGTTCACTTAGACACAGCAGGTATCGATGTTTGTTTAGTTGGTGACTCCGCTTCTATGGTTGTTCACGGCCATGACACCACTCTCCCTATCTCTCTTGACGAGATGCTTGTTCATTGCCGTGCTGTTGCTCGTGGCGCCAAAAGGCCGCTTCTCGTAGGTGACTTGCCCTTTGGGACCTACGAGTCTAGTTCTAACCAGGTGCCCATTAGAATTCTCAAGCTAAAATGTTGCTCTCTCTTGTTGTTTATCTTAATTGTAAATTTCATATTTTAAAAGTTATGAAATTGTAGAATGTTTATGTATGAAGTTTTTTGGGGGGTTCATTGTGGGGAGAGGATTTTGTGTTGTCTTGAGTGTGAATATTTTGAAGTGAGAAATTGGTTGGTGATGTTGAGTGAGACTGGATTATGAGCAGGCAGTTGATACGGCAGTTCGGATTTTGAAGGAAGGAGGGATGGATGCGATTAAATTGGAAGGTGGGTCGTTATCGAGAATTACTGCGGCTAAAGCAATTGTTGAGGCTGGAATTGCTGTTATGGGACATGTAGGACTTACTCCTCAGGCTATTAGTGTTCTTGGAGGATTCAGGCCTCAAGGGAAAAACATTGCCAGTGCTGTAAAGGTATGTTGATTATGTGTTTTGTTTACGAGACTGTTTGTTTTATGTTGTGTTGAATTTGTTTATGTTGCACAGGTTGTAGAAACTGCACTGGCTTTGCAAGAAGCAGGATGTTTCTCGGTAGTTTTAGAATGCGTGCCTGCTCCCGTGGCAGCTGCAGCAACTTCTGCTCTTAAAATCCCAACCATTGGCATTGGGGCAGGACCTTTTTGCAGTGGCCAGGTTTATCATATAGACTCTTGGTTTCTTTGTTTGATCCTTTGATAAAGATGTTTGCATGTTATGTTTCAAATTAGACTGCAGAATGGGGGTGATCATCACTATAAGTTTATTCTTATGATCAAAGAATTTGATTATCTTTGTGAATTTCCTACACTGTTGCTTGTCTAGAGGAGGTAAGCGAGGCAGTGCAATTTTTAACTCAAGCATTTAAAGCATGCTACCTTCTATATTGACCAGAAGCAATATTAGCATATTACACTTAAAAAAGAATAGTTTTGGGTGATAATAAATATGTCATACTAGAAAGCTTATGAGCTATGGTTTTCCCAAGTAGTGCAAGTTAGTTTTGATCATTAATATAGGAATGTGAAGATTTCATTTGGTTTCATACTCCAAAGCCAAAGGCCCAAAAGTGCTTTTTAAACAGGGCACAGGCCTTTTTTCATGTCCTGGTTGTCTCTGATGACGCTAGAGAAGATATTTTCAATGGCATTACATGAACAAGAGTTCTAAACTTACGATGTGAGTGAAAGTTCGTGTGTATAGACAAGCAACAGATGGAATACCCACCCTTCTGTGACGTCTCGCTATCAAAAAGAACTTTACCGTTAACTTGATTATACTTTACTATCTATCAGCTCTTGGGAATCTCTTACTTATGACCATTGCCAGATACAATCATTTAATTATCATTTTCAAGTACCCATGAATAACTAGAAATAGCTCTGCAATTTGTCTCTTTTTCAGGAAACTTGAAAGCTTGTAGTCTTAATTTTTCTCAAAAGTGAACGTTTCTATCTATCCATGATGTGATGTGAACCCCTAGGATAGTAATCCTGAAACTCCTGAAACTCACAACGAAATAGATAAACAACCTAAGAAGCTGAAATTCAGGTTTAGATAAAATCCTTGTTCTTTATAACCATGTACCTCATAATCAAATGCATTGAAAATTAAACTTGGACTCGTTGATTATAGAGAATCAAGAATCCGAAGTATGTGAAGATTCCATAAGATTAGTTATACCTTGATAAGTTAAAATTGGAATAAACTTGCGTGTTGCATCATGCAAAACACAAGTTTATTCAAAATATCATAGCGGCTGAATTTTGCTGCAAAAAAAAAAAAACAATATATAGTCCTTCTAAATAATCCTAACGGACTATTATTAGGTGCAAACTAATGAACCCAAGCTAATAATCAGCTAACACAAGCTATTTTTGAGCCAAAACAAACTCACACCAAAACATAAGCCCTAAATCAAATGTAAATATCCAAATAATAAAATAAAACAACAAATAAAACCTTAAAATAATTTAGATCAATACAAAAAAAATTCAGTCTAAAAATAATCTATCATTAAATACTTTAGCTCTCATTTCCTTGTATAACTAGGATAAATTAGAAATTTTTGTAAAAGAAGGATTTTGGAACACAAGGAATCTTTATCCCATTTGAAAATTATGTTGTTGCCCATTAAAGATCCTTGTAGAACTAGGAAATTCTTAAAAATAAGTTGTTGAATATCCTTATATTATGAGGAAAAGAATTATCTTCAAAAAGTAACAAATAACAAAATTCGTATTGTATTTGCTGACCTGTATTGCCAGATCTTATCGAACTTTGATTGACCTGAAATTTTAATTTAATATAGAATAATATGTCTAGCAATTACTAGTAAAATTTCAGCTTGATCCAACGGTCATATCAAGAGTTATACTTGATAGCGTAAAACTGAATAGTAAACACAATTACATTAGAGTCTGAATATTCTTATTCAATCTTTTCTTTGGATTGTAGCATGATGTGTATCCAATCGTCGTTCACGCAGGTGCTAGTTTACCACGATCTATTGGGAATGATGCAACATCCACATCATGCCAAGGTTAATCCCATAATTGCCACCCTGGTTTGTTGATTTCATTCGCATAGCTAACGTTCTGTATGCTGAGATAGGGATTGTTTTACCTGTTATAGGTTACTCCAAAGTTCTGTAAGCGGTATGCTCATGTTGGAGATGTCATCAACAAAGCTCTAGTTGAATACAAGGAAGAAGTGGCAAATGGTTCGTTCCCTGGTCCTGCCCACAGTCCATATAAAATTAGTGAAACTGAGATAAATGGTTTCATGAGCGAATTGCAAAAGTTAGGTTTGGACAAGGCAGCAGCTTCAACAGCTGCAGCAGCTGAGAAAATTAAAATGTCTGTATCAAGTAATGGTCCAGCAAATGATTGAATACTGGTTAAACCGGCAGATGTGTTCCTTACTCGGCCTCCCCCCCTTTTGTGACCTGAAAGAAGAGTGAAATAACGGAAGACCAGTTTGGTGGTGCAGCTTTGAAAGCTAAGCCAGAAATTGCATCAGTTCTCTCGACATTCGAAATCGAGATACATTTTGAAGGAAACTTGTTGTGGTAGAAATAATTGCATATCTTTTTCCTTTTTTTCTCGCCAAAAAAATCAATAGAGATTAAAATATACCTTCAAATTGGATTCGGAGGTATTTTTTAAAAGTGTCACGTGATTTAACCGAACTGGTTGGAAGGATAGAAATCTCAATATATATATATATAGTAACCCTCTAGTGTGGCTATGCATAGCTCCGTATTAATAGCTAGATAGCAGGAATATTAGCAGTTTCGTGTGTGCGTAGCGGGCTAGTTTGCAGGGATACCAATGAATCTTCGGGATTGTCTGATGAGATTTAAATTGTGTTTTATTTAAAAATATATTAAAATAATATTTGTTTTATTTTTTAAAATAAAATAAAAAATAAAATTTTGAGACAGTCCCATCACAGAAAGACTATTTACTGAACAGACTCGTACATAAATGACCAAAAACTTAAACAAAATTACAATTGTTTCAATTATGTTTGTTTTTTTTATTTTTTGAAAAAGTTGCGGTGAAACTCATGCTATTTTGTCAATAAAGATGAAGGCGTGTCTAAGGGAACGTTTGGTACTGTGTTTGTACCTGCATTTCCTTCAAATTTGAATTTTTTTTTTTTTTAAAATTGAGTGCGGTTTGTACTTTTTAGATCGTTTTGATGTGCTGATGTCAAAAATAATTTTTAAAAAATAAAAAAACATCATTGGCATGCATTTCGGCACGAAAAGCTATTTGAAAAGCACCCGCAACCACACTGCCAAACACGCTCTAAATCGTGATCCGCAGTAATAGTAATATTATGAGCGTGTTTGAGAGTGTGGTTGTGGATGCTTTTTAAATAATTTTTTGTGTTAAAATGTATGTCAATGATGTTTTTTTATTTTTTAAAAATTATTTTTAACATCAGCACATCAAAATGATTCAAAACGTACAAACCATATTAAATTTTAATAAAAAAAATTTCAAATTTTTTAAGAATGCAGCCGCAGCCACGTTCCCAAACGGTACCTATGGGCAGTAATAATAATACTATGATTGTTTTGTTTTTTTATTAAAAATATTTTTAAAATCAGTATATTAATATAATTTAAAAATAAAAAAATAATTTTCGAACGGTGCCTTAAACTGAAATTGCCAAGAATCATCATTGCCCGCTTGGCGTATCAAAAGTAACATTAGAAAAGGATTTATTTTTTTAATTTCTTGAGTTTAAATTTTAGAGTAAACATTTAGTAAAATTTAATAAAAAAAAGTTTTAAATGTACCAAGCTGATGATAAAGATATATCTTTATTTAAAATTGTTCCATAAAATATTTTGTATCGATTAAGGTATAATAAGATTTTAAAAACATATATTTTATTATTAAAAAAAGAAGAAGCATATACGTGCAAGAAAAGCCAGTATTGTTAGATCAAAAGAGCATCATCTCATATCATGATCTACGGACTTTGGGTTAAGGTTCTGTCTGCAATAATTGTTCAACTCTATTTTTTAAAATGTATTTTAAAAATTTTAATTTTAAATTATTTTCTATATATTTTTAAATTATATGAACATTAAAAATAAATTTTAAAAATAATAAAAAATATTGTTTTAATATATTTTTAAAAACAAAGACTTTATCCGTCTTCCAGAAAGTACATAACTGCCTTTTGCCTTCCCTCCTGAAAGACCTTGAAACTACGCAAGGAAAACTCCCAAGCCCCTCCTAAAAATAAAATCACTACTTCTTCCCCATCTCAAAATGAGCACCATAACAGTTTCAGCATCAAAGCACTCAAACCTCCTCCGCCTCCTCATATCCCACACTTTCCTCCGCCGCCTTTCCACCGAACCTCCAGAACCACAACCACCGCCACAACCAAAAACTAGCAACCATAACTCAATCATAACCGAAGCCCTACAACTCCTTCAAATACCAGGAAATGAATGGAACACCACTCAACTCAATCAACTCCTCTTCCCCGACTCCCCTCCTTCCTCCTCTTCTCCTCGCCTTTTCTATCAAATCACCCGCCGCTTACCTTCCTCTTCTCAAGCCCTCAAGTTCCTCAATTACCTCCAAAATAACTCCCCTTCTTCACCAGATACCCAATCCCTACTCTCCTATACTTTCCAGGCCATTTTCGAGCTCGCTTTTTGTGAACCCGATTCAAATGCTAATCTATCCAGGCTTTACAAAACCTCGAAAGAGTTGAATATTCCTCTCACCGTCAATGCTGCGTCGTTTCTCCTTCGCGCCTCTGGAAGGAGTGAGTTGGTGGAGGAATCTCTCATTCTCTTCAATGATCTTGACCCATCTGTTAAAAACACCTATCTTCTTAATGTTTGGCTCAGTACTTTGTTGAGGTCCGGGCGTGTTAAAGATGCATTGAAAGTGATCGATGAAATGTTTGAGTCAAATGACGACTCTAATTGTCGTCCCAACGATGCTACAGGGGATATTCTGTTTTCGTTTTTGTTGAAGAGAGAAAGAAATGAAGAACTTTTGAGTGAAGATGAGATTGTTAATCTGGTGTTGAAGTTCGGCGAGCATGGGGTTCTTATTAGTTCGTTTTGGATGGGTCGATTGATTACCAGGCTGTGTCGGAATCGGAAGGCTAATAGAGCTTGGGATCTTTTTACTGAAATGATAAAACTAGGGGCTGTTTTGGAATCTACTGCTTGCAATTCATTATTGACAGGATTAGCAAGAGAGGGCAATTTTAATAGAATGAATGAACTAATGGAAAAGATGGTGGAAATGGATATTCAGCCGAATGTTGTTACTTTTGGGATTCTTATTAATCATATGTGCAAGTTTAGGAGAGTCGATGATGCGTTGGAGGTTCTTGAAAAGATGAGTGGTGGTAAAGAGAGTGGTGGCATAAGTGTTTCGGTTGAACCGGATGTTGTTATTTATAATACGTTGATAGATGGACTTTGTAAAGTTGGAAGGCAACAAGAAGGATTGGGTTTGATGGAAAGAATGAGATCACAGAAGGGGTGCGCTCCTGATACCATTACATACAATTGCTTGATCGATGGGTTTTGTAAAGCTGGTGAGATAGAGAAGGGAAAGGAGCTGTTTGATGAGATGAATAAAGAGGGTGTTGCACCAAATGTCGTCACGGTTAATACTTTGGTTGGTGGCATGTGTAGAACTGGGAGAGTCAGTAGTGCAGTTAACTTCTTTGTTGAGGCGCAAAGGAGAGGTATGAAAGGTGATGCTGTTACTTATACAGCTTTGATCAATGCTTTCTGTAATGTGAACAATTTTGAGAAGGCAATGGAACTCTTCAATGAAATGTTGAAAAGTGGATGCTCTCCAGATGCAATTGTCTTCTACACCTTGATCTCTGGTTTTAGCCAAGCTGGAAGGATGGCTGATGCCAGTTTTGTCTTGGCAGAGTTGAAAAAGCTTGGGATCCGCCCTGATACAGTGTGCTATAATACTTTGATTGGTGGGTTTTGCAGGACGAACAAGTTTCATAGAGTTTTTGAGATGCTCAAGGAAATGGAGGAAGCTGGAGTGAAACCTGATACTATCACATATAACACTTTGATTGCTTATGCCAGCAAAAATGGGGATTTAAAGTTTGCTCAGAAAGTGATGAGAAAGATGATCAAGGCCGGTGTGGTGCCCACTGTTGCTACATATGGTGCTGTAATAAATGCATATTGCTTAAATGGAAATGTTAATGAAGCCATGGAGATTTTCAAAGACATGAAAGCTGCATCGAAGGTTCCACCAAACACTGTGATATACAACATCCTAATCGACTCTTTGTGCAAGAATAATAAAGTGAAATCTGCTGTCTCCTTGATGGAAGATATGAAAATTTGGGGGGTGACGCCAAATACCACCACATACAATGCTATATTCAAAGGCCTTAGAGACGAGAAAGATTTGGAAAAAGTCTTTGAATTCATGGATAGAATGATTGAGCATGCTTGTAATCCTGATTATATAACCATGGAGATCCTCACAGAGTGGCTCTCTGCAGTTGGTGAAATAGAGAGGTTGAAAAAATTTGTTGCGGGATGTGAGGTTTCTGGTTCCACTGCACAAAAGGCTTCTGCTAGGACGTGATTCCTGAAAACACGTGTGCTGTCCCGATAAGTTAGCAATGTTTAGGAGAGACCAGGAGTCCAGTTTTCTGTCTGTAATGGTTTCTCTCTCCATGTTGCTATATTTGCTGGGGCTTCTAGCCGGACTTGTTCTAGAGAACCACCTTCTCCTGAGGCGTATCAATACGAGCGTACTAGTCCCGCAACACCATCCAATTGATGGTGGATTCCTTCCTCTCATTTTGAAGAATGGGAAAGGGGAGATTGGTAGAATTGCGATGCTTGTCACAGTTAAATTGCATTTTGATATTTGCTTGCTGAAAGTCATCCACTGTTGAATCTTTAGACAAAGGGTTGAATTTCGTGCCAAAATTGATTCTAAAATTATAATAAGCTTAGCATAGCTTAGTATGTCTTGCCAGGGTAAGTGATTTGCATGGTTGAACTGTTTTGCCGGACAGTCATCTGGTGAAACATGTCTGAAAGGAGATTTTTTAATCTTTTTATCATCTTGACCTGTGTTAGCAACCGGATCGAGAAGGGCTGGCTTCTGTTTAGGAGCCGAGTGAGCTAGTGGCGTGAACGAATCCATTGGAAAATAATGTGATGGAAGAGGATCATGAATCTTATGACATCCTATAAGCCAGTTGAACTCTACAAGACCAATGGTATGTCCAACCTTTCAGTTAAGCACAATGTTTTAATCCAATTAACTGTCATTTATTTGTTTTTCTCGTTTGGCTCGACTCTGCGAAAAACTGTCGGTTGGAAAGTTGTCAAAATAACCACCTCATCGAGAAATTTTAGTACTCATTTTACTTTCTATGGCCATGATTTGGATCTCCCTGAGAAACCAAAAAGATTTAAACCGTGTAAGGCCAAGTCCTCGAGGCTGCCGTACACGTATTGTGGATGCTGCCTGATTCAATTGAAGAGGCAATATGCCATGGGGCTAGGGTAAGACACCCAGAGGCCACGGATATATTTATCTTTATCTCTTCCAAACATGAGATTTGCCAGTAATAACCCGACAATTAACAAGAATTCATCTCAAGCAAAGTTCTCGCCCTCGTAAATAATTAAATGCCGTGACATAGCAAAAGCAAAAGGCGGATAAATGAATAGACTAATTTACTAACAGTCTAAAGATCAACAAAAGGAATAAACTCTTTACTTTTCACCCGCAGCATTCACTTCACAGGCACAAGGCATTGATGCCTTTGAGATTCTACTTCTAGCAAAATGATACAAGTAACCGAAAAGAAAAAAAAGCAAAGAAAATAAAAGAAAGCATAAGACCGATGTCAGAGATGCCATTCTCAACTAATGTCAAATACTTTCGGCTGCCGGGGCAGCATTGTTAGCAAGCCAGGGCTGACCAAAACTTGCTGGAAAATGATCAGGGAAGTAATCTCCGGTGGCAGGACCAACAAACTCCTCTAAACCCGCAAAGAAATCGTCACTAACAGCTATATCTGAGAACCCACCAATCTCTTCTTCATCATCATCTTCCGTTATATCTTTCTCTTCTCTGCTTAATTCCGTGTTTGAAGTACTTTGAGCTAATAGCTCATCTTCCAGAGAAGTTGCTGGAGATGAGCAAGTGGGTTTGGCTGGTGATGATGGTTTGCTAGAATCATTAGCTTTGCCAGTTTGAGGTGTTGCGGTCTTCTGACGGGTGCTGCCTGCTAGAGAGTTTCTGTGAGTAGGAGCAGGGTGGTTGTGCTCTGCCGTGTAGGTCACTATGAACATTCCTGGGTCGGATCTGTTTCTTTCCACTTGTTTCCGGGCCAAACACCCTTTTGAGCTGCTGCATCTGTAATAGCCCCTGTTATCCATTGAACAAGCCAGAGTTTAATCAATTAGAAATAGAAAATTTACAAGTTTTGACTTGATACCAAACCGAGAATACCAAAATAAAAGGCGGGTTTGATTAAATTCAAGATGGATGCATAATATGTTGTTACCTTGGATAAGGAGAGCCTTTGATAGGCTTCTGCCCATATTTTCGCCATGCCCACACATCTGAAGAGAGAGCCTCAGCTGGTACTTGGCATACTTTCTTTAACTGGTTCTTTCTGTGACAAAACAAAAATAGACAAATGGAGTATATATTAGCGAAAGAGTTTGTCTTTCTTTGATGATTATCTACCAAATCAAATTCTTTTCCTTGCTGTAAGTGAGAAGTTAGCAGATTTACCTTCTTTTGGATCGAGGTGTATGAGAATTTGCACTACTAGTCACAGAACCAGTTTGAGACTGCTTAGGCTGTGACTGTTTTTGTTGTTGCTGTGGCTGTTCCTTGGTAAAACTGGTAAAAGAAGAAAAAGAAGAGAGGGGTGTGCAGGCTTGTGGAGAATAAATGGGCTGCTGAGATTTGGGAAAGAATGGCTTGTAAAGCTCATGCAATTCTCCAATAGCATTTCTTGTTTCAAAGGGATCTGGATGAGAGAAAAGATGGCCAACTTGCTCACTTCCAAAACCAGAAAAGCAAGAATATTGAGGATAATAATCTGATCTATAGCCACTAGCAGTGCTGTTGCTGTTGCTGTTGATGGTGGCGGTGGTGGTGGTGGTGGTTGTAGAAGTGGTGGAGGTGGAGGTGGTGCAGCCTCGGACCACAGCATGAAGATCCCAATCAGTATCCTCCATGGCTTCAGAGACAAGGTCTGTGAATCTGTACCTTCCTTCTGCAACTGATGTTATAGGGAGGAGACAAAAGAAGGCGCTGACTTTTTAAGATAGAGAGAGAGAGAGAGAGGGAGAGAGAGAAAGAGAGAGAGGTTAGGGGGTGTAATGAGTAGGGAAACAATAATATATAGCGAAAGAGAGAGAGAGTATGGCAATTTGGCATCTCAATGTTTATCTTGTCCTTTCCTTTCTTTTTTTTCTCTTTAGGAAAAGCTGAAAACCAGTTTTGGTTTTTTGGGGTTGACTTGGTAAAATGTCAAAGGGTTACGTGGGGTTTGGTTGGGTTGGATTGGACTGGGTTGGGCTGGGTTATGACTTGGGTGGCTCCGCCTTTTGATGAGCGTTGGAAAGTCCACACGGTTGTGTATTTAAATGGAGGTTTGTGAATTACCGACAAAATAGAAAATAAAGTGGAAACCAGTTATTGGACGAGTGCTCCAATTTCAGTTTTTCTCATCACTCCGTGGAGGAATTTACTTTTCCCTTTATAAGAAATGTTGTGGGCTCTTTTTTCTTTCTATAATTAACAAATCTTAT
>Ga0325404_1007766_pt1 | contig 11145 bp, 5 predicted proteins | sample PopdelMetagenome_18_FD_205664 | JGI IMG/M metagenome (GOLD analysis project Ga0325404, IMG submission 205664) | Populus deltoides microbial communities from Bellville, Georgia, United States - Xylem-Control-R1 | ecosystem: Host-associated > Plants > Phyllosphere > Stem > Wood/Secondary xylem...
AGACAGTTCTTGAAAAAAAATCATAAAAAAAACATGTAGGGAAACACTGCAACAATTCACATTGTTTTAAAGAAAAAACTGTAAAAAAAAATCGACAAAGATAATTTTAAAAAAAACACAAAAACATAAAAAAAAAAAAGAAGAAGACAATCTCGAGGAAAAAAGAAAAAAAAACATGTAAAATCCAAAAAAAACACAAAAACATAAAAGAATAAAAAAAAAAAGAAGATAATCTCGAGGAAAAAAAACATGTAAAATCCAAAAAAAACAAAAAAAAGAAATAAGAAGGCAATCTTGGGGAATAAAAGGAGAAAAAATACATGTAAGAAAAAGAAAAAAATATGTGAAGAAAGTTACATTACTTTTTCTATGTTTTAAAGTATTACTTAATTGGTAAGGTATATATGGAAATAATATATTTTTTAATGATTGATTAAATGCTAACATGATTACATTGGCAAGTGGTATCGTAGGCTTTTTATCTTTTATTTTAAAGAATTTCTTGTCATATAAACATTGAAGATATAGACACAAATAAGAGTTTATTACACCTCTTGACCAAGGTGTTTTTTTTTAATATCATTAGAATTTGCCAAGATTTTTAAGTTAATTCCTTTAAAGGAGTAAAAAAAGAATATAAGAAAAAATTCATAAAATTTTTGTTATTCATTTATAACATGTATATGCATATGAAAAAAAATCAAAAATTTAATAAATTTTGATGTTTAATTATTGACCTGGTTTTAATCATCTTGAAAGTCTTGATGGTCAAAATAAAATATTGGTAAGGTATTATATAGGTTAGGGTCAATTTAAAAAATTTATTTTATATTATTTAAAGTTTTATATGATGTATAAATAGTCAAATAATTAAAAAAAACAGGATGAATCTATTTTTACAATTATATAATTCTTTAGTCTTATTTTTAACTAGATATAGAGTTTAAATTATAATAGTATTGACATAATTATGGTGTGGAGTGATATTTTCAATCATCAAGACCAGGCCTAGCTGAGATAGTTGTCTATATTTAGAAGCCCGAGTGTTGATCCATTTTAAAATCCAAAAACCCAGAACTTGGGTGGGCTTTTTAGGGTTTCAGCCTACAAATAAATTATGCCTCGTTCCAAACATTTCTATTTGGTCCCCGTGAAGATGGGGGACTGCATCTTCCTGCGGAGGCGAGCCTCATTCAACATCAAAATCTCGGCTGAACAATTTGTTTTTGTATTTAAAAAAATATTTTTTTATTTACTTTAAATTAATTTTATTTTATATTTTTATATTATTTTTATATGCTAATAATTTTAAACAAAATTTATTTTAAAAAATAATAGGATACTATGTATCCTTATATGCCCCGTGGGACCTTTTGTGGTTCTCAAATGAGCAAGTAGACTGTCTCCATGTTCATGCCACACTGCCGCGATCATGTTGGCAGAATTTTTTTTATTTTTAATAATTCAGGATGTTCATGTATCAAAATTAATTTTTAAAATTATTGAATATCTTGCAAGCCTAATGAACATGTGTGAAACACAACAAAAATAACAGGTATACACAGAAAGGATCGAACCTGGATACAAAGAAAGGAAGCAAATCCCTTCCCCTACTAGGTCACAATCTTAAGTATCATGTTGCCAGATGATTGATTTGATGTGATGTAGTATGTTGTAATTACCAATTTAATTTAATTTAATAGAATTTAATTTTTAAAATTTTAAATTTTTTACTTTTTAATTTTTAATTTTTCTTTTTTTGTTTTAAAAATTTTATAGTGTTCGGTGTATTTTTTTTTACCAGGTTTAGATTTAATTACTATAACTTTTGAAATTTCATTTTAGTTACTGGCTAAGCTACATCTTATTTTGAAGTATTGTCTGTTCTTGTATTTTCTTACCAAATATATTTCAATTCCTATGTTAAAAAAATTTTTTACGACAAAGTTCTATGCATTATGCAATGCTCAATGCGTCTTGTAGCATGATAAAACAACTCCAGCTTGTCCTCGTCCAGTCTACTGCAATTTGTGTTTGTAAGTTGCAAAACTAAATACAGAATATAGGAGTCATTAATTGCATAGCAACTAGTTATGTAACCCTTGTTTTTTCACGAGTCAAATATCTTTATTTTTTATAAAAAAATATTATATATATTTGTTTTTTCAATGTATTTTTATAATTTAAAAAATCTAAGTTCAAATTAATTTTTTTATGTATTTATATAATCAAATAAATCAACAACTATGTGAGCGAATAAATAAATAAACAGTCATTTACAATACATAAAAATTAAAATTAAAAAATCAAGAGATATATATAGATCAAGATATTTAAATTCAAAAGACATGACACTTACTCGATTGTGTTGGTCAGATTTATTTATTAAAATAATTTTTTATTTAAGTAAATAATAATAGAAATTGAAACACAAATTAAATTGATTGAATAAAATAAAATGGAAAAAAAACATTATGCAAGGCTCCATATAGTAGAAATATTTTTTGAAAATATTTTTTTTATTTTCAAAGATAAATTTAATCTATACAAAAGATAAAAAAAAATTATAGATGAATAAAAAAAACTTTTCAAATTTAAATATACAATTAAAAAAATTATTATTTAAAAGAGATTCTCCAAACAAAATGAAAAAGAGAAAAGACACTAATTTAAATATAAATTAAAAAAATAAAGAATAAACCATAAAAAAATCATTAATTTAAAAAAAATGAATTGAAAAAATATTGAGGTATTGAAATTATATAATCTGTATAATTTTTAAAGTTCAAGAACAAAAGTGTATGCCATCCATGTTTAATGTTTTTTTATTTTGATTGCTCTTCTTTTGATGTCATATTTTTATTAGAAACCAAAATCAATTGATCTTCATGAAATGTGATGATTAAATTTAAAAAAACATAAAATTTTACACGACTCATTTATAATAATATATAAGATAATGAACAATAAAGCCTTCCACGGTAAAAAAAAGAACCCGCATCTTTTAGCATAGTTTTTAAACTCGTCCCGGTCCATGGCTTGGGTTCCGGGTTTTGACCGGGTCAATTCTGATTTAAAAAAAATCAAAACAACATCGTTTTAGTAAAAAAACAAAAAAAAATCAACACATTGTAACCGGGTTTTTGATCGGATCAACCGGGTCACCGAATCACTCTGGATTTTGATTTTTTCTATTTTTTTCTTAAATTCTTCACAGAGTGGGTTTAATCGCTGCTCTGTTTTTCTCAGGCCCGTTAAAAAAAGGAGTGTTTATGGATCCCGAAGCGCATGCTGGGGCCGAAAGGCAAAAGTGCAATTCATTCCATGGTGTGGTGATTTATTTCCTTAATCAAACATCAGGCTACAATGAACAGCAAACAACAATGTCAAGCAGCAGCAACCAGAACACATGGCCTATCCCACAGGGAAGGAAACCACCGTAGCAAGCAGGCAAAGGCCTCGTTCCATACAAGAAAGGCGAGAATCAAGGTGAAAGCAATGGCAATGGTTATTATCAAGAACAGCAAACAAGAAGCCAGCCACTCTTTAACTAGTCTAGGTTTCGAGAAAGGGATCAGACACGGAAAAAAGTGGATTTGCACACGTAAAAGAAGGGAATCCATGATGATGATGATCATGATGAGCCATGATGCATATACCCACCAAAAATCAAAGAGCTTCTCTTCCCCAGACAGTTGAAATGATTACCCACCGCATCCCATCCTCTTGGTTTTGACGAAACCTAATCATTATAAAACACAACCTCCTCCCCCCCTATTTCCCTTCCCTTTAGCTCCTCCATCTTTCATCATTACTCTCTCTTTTTACCGCCTCAACCCCCACCTTTATCCCTCTAATCACACTTTACTTCTCCCTTTTATTTTATTTTATTTTATTTCTCTAGGTAATTAAAACCATGGAAACAAATCCTTTTCGTCCTCGTTTTTCACTTGTATTCTAATATTTTTTAATATATTGATATTAAAAATAAATTTTAAAAATTAAAAAATATTATTTTAATATATTTTTAAATAAAAAATATTTTAAAAAAACTAAAATGCCAAACAATACCTAATATTCTTATAACACCAAGAATGTTTTTTTAATTATAATTATTAAATCATGAAGGTCATTAGCGGGACGGTTTAATAAAATATATTAGAAAAGCATGATCACTCATTTTTTTAAAAATTAAAAATTAAATAGATTTTAATACACTCACAGTGAATTCATATTTTTTACCGGGTTATATACAGGTTAAATTTTCTTATTTATTATGAAATTTAATTCAAATCAAGCTATAATCGTATTGACCCGGTAGGCAAACCGGGTCTGGTGACCGGGTTTTAGAATACTGTTTTGACAACTATTTACATACTATTTACCCTCCCTCTTCGTTTGTGTGTCTAGAACAATGCTTAGCAGTCTACTTTATTGAAAAAAATGCAGATTTGAGGAGTGGGGCTAGTGATTTACCAGCAGACAGGTCATGGCAGAAAAAAAAAGAGTCAACGAAGCTCGGGCCAACTTTTACCAAATTTCGGAAGATTCATATTTGTCCTGATAAATTTAAGAAATTATTTTTCAATAATTTTGATTAATAATTTTGAATATTATGGCATACTTACTCCGAGAGGGTTTTCAGGTGGTAGTGTTTACTTCAAAACAAGACTTCACATGAATGCTTAAAATTCAATTATGAATCCTTAAATTGGTAAAGCTGCCCCCAACAAAATTCCCATCCATGTTGCGATAACTTGAAGTATCAATGTGCCTTCCTTTCTTCCAGAAACAAAACGAGCCTAACAATTTAATTTCTCCCAAAATTCTTTTAATTCAATATTTTTTCAACATTTCTTTCCGGGTCGGGTATTAAAAAATTAATCAAAAATTATTTTGGTTGATCTAACGATTAAGCTGTGATTTCATTGATCTAATTAAAATTTATTTTACTTTTTTAATAAAATTACAAATGACCTAATCATTTCTAGAACAGCTTTTTTAATTCATAATCTTAAGACTTAGAGTATTAATTAAATATGTGGAAGCTAGCCTGAATGTTTATATTAATAAATAAATAAAATAACTTGAAATAAAATATTTCGTAATCATGAGAGAAAAATTAGGGACAAAGGGATGAACCTAACAATAGAAAAGGAAAACAATGTTGGAGTGGCGTACGTTCAGGCAACAACAATGTATGTGTGAGCTGTGACGATATTTAAGGTTGTAGATGCATCGTTTGCCACGTACATGATTTCGAAGTCGAGATTTTTTCTTAAGAGCTAAGATGCCCGTGACATTTCACCTGTAAACTGTTGACATTAGCTGACTCTGCTGTCACGGCACATTTATGAACTCCTGCCAGAACAGAGCAGGGCTGAAGTATAATCGAGGAATAATTAAAATTTATGTTTAATTGATGAATATTATATGCTACCCTCTCATGACTCACTGAGGCATTGCCCCACACGGTAGTCTTGATGATGAGTGTTTTGTACACGTAGCTAGCAGGGATTTATCATTTATGTCTTGGTCTTTTGCGTTCTAGAAAATTTAATAAAATAAAAGGGACGATTGCACATTATAACCTATGTTTGCTTCTACTCATTTCGATTCTTGTTGTGGTGGCTTTATCCCCGGCTTTTGCTTTTATTTATTTTGAAAAAAAAAAAAACTAACCCTCCTACGGTCCATATTATCACCCCTCACTGAGTGTTCAAAACACCTTCATGTACCTAAGACGAACAAGTATAAATACTCTTAAATGGTGCACGAAATGTTGAATACTTTATTTTTTTATGCAGTTTTGCTGTGTTGATGGGAAATAAAAAATAAAAAATTTTAAAATGCTCAGCTCTGGATGCAATACCTGCTTAAAATGAATTATATGGGACAAACATTTGAATCATGTCTTCTTCTTTTTTTTACTATCATACAGAGTGTTTTTTAATTAAAATAATTTTTATTTATTTTAAATATTAACAAATCAAGACCATTGAAAATCATCTAAAAAAACATTAATTTAATATTTTTTCAAGCGAAAAAAAATTTAAAATACATTCTGAAAAGCACAAGCTACCTCAGTGTCAAACGAGATAGGTAGGGTATTCCTAAAATACAATGTGCATTGTTTTGGATTTTTATCTACTACTAGATAGATAGTGTGGACTGCGCAACACTATAGGCCGGCCCATATTTTTCCTAGCATAAAACATGGATGTTCAGGTGATGATAGTGTTTCCAAATAAACAAGAAAAATCTGAGACACGACTCATTGATCTGACTAGATGCAATAAACTCGGTTAATTCGATAATATAATTTTAAAAACAAGGAATCGATTATAAATAGAGTGGAAAAAAATTGACAATAATTAACTATAAAAAAATGAGATGTCAGTGTCATAATTTGGAGGGAAAAAAATAAAAATTCGTTGGAGACTCATCATCGTTCCGTTGTGAACACTGGCCCACTACAAGAAATAGCTCATTGAGACGATTCTAACACCACTGCAAAACGTTGCACGATGATACCTAAAGCCACTGCATGCGTCATTAGGGCAACGACCCAAAAGGCAAATAAAATATCATAAAATGAGCATATTATGCCTACATCTTATCAATTAATCTAATTTCATTAAAAAATAAAGTTTTTTTAGAAAACAGCTAAATTTAACAAGGAACAAATAAAAATATTCGAGGTAACCTAGGTCATTTTAAAAATAAGTGAAAAAGTTATAGGAAGCAAAAAAATATCAATGAAGCTCAATCTCCAGTTAAATAAATGTTGAGAAATAAAAATGAAAAACCGTGACCTTATAAAAAGCAAAAAACAAAAACAAAAAACAAAACCAAGCAAATTTTCTAAACCCGAGTTAATCTTCGAAACTTGCAAGCCATAAAGACCTAGACTTTAAATCAATCAAGAAGCTTAATCGCTAGTCAATTTAATATTGAAAAATTAAATTGGATAAAAAAATATCAATTTAAAAAATTTTCCTAGCAAACCCAGACGAATCTCTTAATATTGGGTTAATCTTTCAAACTCACAACCTGTGAAATCCTACACACGACTTCAATTAAGAAGTTCAATTCCTATCCAATTTAATTTTGAATGATATAACTAAAAAAATATAAATTCAAAAAAATTGTTGAATTGGAAAAAAATAGCAATATAAATAATAAAGATTAAATATGATAGGAAAAAACTGAAAGAGAATGAAATTATAAAAATAAAATAAAAATAAAATAAATTTTAATTTTATAAATTATTTTAAATAAAACAAATTATAATCAAAATAAAATTGACCAAATCTATAGTAAAAACAATATGAAAGGCCGCTTTGATAAATTGAAGGGTTAGATGCGAGAATATAGTAAAACGGAGAGAAGTTGAGAAAAAAATAGAAAAGGTCACCTATGCCAGAATGGAGATTCGGTGGCTACATGCGTCGTCTAGAGATGAAGGAGCAATTAAGATGATTTGAATATCGCCTCGAAAACCACTATTTAGGCACCAAATATCGCCTTACACGTCGCCTGAATGGCATGAAAGTCTTGCACCAACACACACCTAAGTTAAAAATACAAAAACACAAAAACTTGACTATATAAAAAAACCTAAGTTAAAAATACAAAAACACTTATGGGCGCCAACTTAATATTTTTTTATATTTAAAAATGTGATTCGATCATTTCACTGTGCTTAGAAAAAAGATGAAAAGGCTTTAGATGCGAGTTTGATATTTTTTGCTTTAAGGGTATTTAAATTATTTTAACCGTACTAGAAATATAAAAAGACTCATGTGTCCCCCATCGATCTATCAATGATCAATGAATCATTTAGAAAAATATCATATTACTCCAACAACAAGTTGATGAATTTTGCTTAAGAAGGGAAAAATGATCATTTTATTGTTCAAATCAACAACAAAACGTGTCCTAGTCTACAGTGAAAGACCGGGCTCTTTTAGGTTTTTGTTAATGTTATTGTCTGCGCTATCACTACAACTCGAATAGAAAAAAATTATCAAGACCATTATAAATTTCTTGGCATTATCATTAAACCCAACAAAACAATTCAAACTTTAAAATCTAATCATACTCTTTGCCTAACCTGAGTTTTAAATTAAATTATGTGAAGGTCATATCGAAATGACCTTGATGACTAGGTATGCCAAAATAAAATAATAATCCATGTTCACCCTAGTTAAACCCGCGACCTGGGTTATGAACTATATTGGGTTGACTTATCTTTTAATTTTATTATATAATAAAAAATAAAAAAATAAATTCACAAAAAATCAAATAATAAATGATAAAATTTAATATTAAATGATAAAATTAAAAAAAAAGCCAATAAAGAAAAAGCTATAGGCCTATTATATAAAAGCTCATATGCATAGTCTATAGTTTTTTTATACGAAGCGAACGACCTATCGTTCATCCCTTTTCTTGTTTTTTTTTAAAGTTATGGTTATCTATCAAATAAAAGAGAATGTAGTTGTAGCGTTCTCTCTCGAACCCACAACCTCATATAAATCAGCACCCCACTTTTTAACCAAGCCCCCGTTTGTTTGTTGGAAAGTAGTTTTTTTTTTAAAGTAAATTCTGGGAAAGTGAATTATTTTCTGATGTTTGGTAGTGTAATGAAAAATAAATTGAAAAACATTTTCCAGTTTTTGGTTATGTCATAGAAAATAAACAGGAAAATAACTTATTAATGTTTTATTTTTCTCGAGTTTATTAAAATAATGAGGAACAAATTTTACAAATAAAAAAGTTGAATGGGAATGAAATTGAAAAAAAAATATAATTTCATAAATTATCTCAAATAAAATAAATAATAATCAAAATAATAGAGATCAAATCTAAAAAAAAATGAAAGATGAAGAAATTAAAATAATAATAATTAACATTTCATAAATTATTTTAAATAAAATAAGTAACAATCAAAAGAATGAGAACCAAATTTGATAGATAAAAAAATTCAATAAAAAAATGATAAGGGAAAAGCAAATAACAATTATTAAAATGAGGACCAAAGTTAATATAAAAATTAAATTGTAAGAGATGAAATTGAAAAATAAATATTCAAAACAAAATATATATAGCAATCAAAAGTTTGAGGACCAAATTTGATATAATCAGCAAATAATATGACATTTCTAAATTTTTCACAACTTCCGGAAAGTGTTTTCTGCCCATATTTTCCAGGAAAACACTTTCTTGGAAACCAAGCCAAATTTTTCTTTGACTGAAAAGTGTTTTCCATTGGCCAACTTTCCTAATAGCAAACAAATACAGGAAAGTTTGGAAAGTGATTTTTTGAAAAGTAAATTCCAGAAAACAAACATAGCCTAAATGAGCTACGAAACAAGCATGATATCAAAAGATCAATCAATTCATATAACACACACTAAAGTTTTAACTAAGTGAGCTACGGAGTGATGATAAACACTAGTGATATAATTGCTTAGACTGGTTCGTGGTCTGAATTGTTTTTTAAAACAAATTGTTTATTGAATTGTTGAATCAATTCATATGTATTATTTTTATCTAAAACAATGTTTAAGTTTTTTTTTTAATTATTCAATGTTAACTACAACCTCAATGAGTTAATCAAATTCGATTGGTTCAATATTTAAACAATTTTCACTTGAAATCCATTCTAAGTCACACTCGATGAAAACGGTGAAAGAAGTACAAGTTTAGATATTTTATTTATTGAATTGTGAAGTAAAATTTATTATGTGCAAGGAATACTCAAATAATGTAGAAATATTACACCGGTCATAGAAAAAAATATATAAAAATACATCAAAAGCGTCGAGGTCTTCCTGCACTTGCCTGAGCTGCATCTAAGGGAGCACCCAGTTCACCTAGGCTCGACCCAAGCGAGTTAGGCCTTGCAGCTTAAGACTTTTTTTTTAAAATCAATGTTGCCAGGAACACTCTTCAGTTATAACTAGTTAGGTGGTCTGTGCTACACCGCAGGCTCACTATTTACTTTTTTTAAAAAAAATTAGGTCCTGACGATGGCAGGACTCAAGGCTATTTGGGTTCTATATATACAGGATCCAAGTTTATTTTGGGCCCTGCACAACCAATGACCTAAGGCTATTTTGAGTTATGTAGCATGCGGGGCTCAAGGATAGTTGGGTCTTGGCGAACTTAAACGCCACGTGCGTGCTGGGGTGTGCCCAGCCCCCAGGCAGACAACCCAAGCGTCAAGTGTGCGAAGGGGTGTGCTCAGCACAGAGGCAAGAGCTTAAGCGTCACGTGGGAGGAGGGGTGTCCCAGCACTACGACAAGAGCCCAAGCGCCACATGTTATAGAGTATTTACTAGTTACATGCCCCGCGTGATGCCGCGGGTCAATTATTTTTTACATTTTAAAAATAGTTAAGATCTAAAAGTATTAGGTTTTTTTACAAAGTTATACCCAAGAGTCTCAGGTTTGGTTGCAACGCCTGATCCAAGAGTAATATTTATAATATTAATAATAACATTAAACTTAGGCTAACCCTTAGCATAAAAGTGTCTGGATTGCAATACCAGACCCAATAACATTGGACATGGGTCTGGCTGCAAGGTTGTGTCATAAAAGTGTGATAATTTAATAAATTAGTTAAAAAAACCAACAGGAAAAAAAAAACTAATGAAAAAAAAAAATATATGAATTAATTGGGTTAACCCTTCAAACCAGGTAAACCCGTCATACATTGAATTTGCATCGTGAAAGCTTGATAGTTAAAAAGAAAAAAACAAATTAATGGGTTAACCCAGAATTAACTGGGCTAACTCGTCAAACCAGGTTAACCTGTCAAACCCAGAATCCGTGAAATGAAAGTTTGATAACTAAATAGAAAAAAATTTAACATTAACAATTTAAATTAAACAAAAAAAATTAATTAAAAAACAGCATCAGCCTTTTCACAATGGACTGCACTGTGCAGTTCACAGTCAAAGGCATAAAAAAAAACTAAAGGCATCAATCGAGAACTACTTAGAAAAAAATTTAATATTAATAAACTAATTAATTAAATAAAATTAATTAAAAATAACAAATAAAAGAAAAAAAACCTCTAAGAAGAAAAAAAATTAAATAGAAAGAAATTTAACATTAATAAACTAAACTAAACGA
>Ga0325404_1007769_pt1 | contig 11144 bp, 8 predicted proteins | sample PopdelMetagenome_18_FD_205664 | JGI IMG/M metagenome (GOLD analysis project Ga0325404, IMG submission 205664) | Populus deltoides microbial communities from Bellville, Georgia, United States - Xylem-Control-R1 | ecosystem: Host-associated > Plants > Phyllosphere > Stem > Wood/Secondary xylem...
ATGGACACGAAACAACCCCTTTAAAACATGAATTTAGAACCTAGACCCAATGATGTTCAAATGACTTGATGCCTAACATTTAGTGTGATTTCACACTACATAACCAGAATATCAATTTTGAGTTAATGACGACAAGTTTAGATATGCCACCTCAAAACATATGTGTTACAGACTTGTCTTAACCCAAATAACATTTTCTAATTGTTTCCTTTTTTTATACTCTAATTAGAACACAATAAACACAGTTTAACAAGAATAAACATAAGAAAGAAAACAAATACTCTAAATCCCGAGATAATCAAGGCTGGATTAAATTAAAGAAAATAAACTAAACTAAAAAGAAGTGGGGGGAAAATGAATACACTTAAAGAAAATGGGGCTTAAATGCAAATAAGAATAATTATAAAGTATAAATACTACTCTTCTTACCAAAAAAAATTTGCAACTATTGTGAAGTGACACGACTAAAAGATTGATGTCTTCTCCCAAGTGCAAGAGCGTCGAAGTAATAAATAACCCGGCAAGACCGGGGTCGAACCACAGGGAGGTTAATTGTATAAATTATAAACGACAATAATACAATAACAACAGTAACAACAACAACAACAACAACAATAATAATAGTAGTAGTAGTAGTAATAACAGTAGTAGTAGTAATAATAATAATACCAATAATACTATTAATAATGATAATAATAAAGATGAAGAAGAAGAAGAAGTTGATGAGAACTTTGAGATGGAAGATTAACGTAAGGATTAAACAATGATAACAACAAATATCAAGGTTAGAGGATCCACTAATGATATTTCAAACAAGCATAGTGTAAACTCTTATTATTCAATTGGAAACCACACACAATGAGGTTCCAATCAGATTATAAATTGTTAACATGATTACATTAGTTATCTTATTCGAATAATGCTAATACTTGTAAATGTTGTCGGGCATTCATGATTATAACTTATGTTAACAACAAATCAAGTTCCTTTCATAGCTCAGGTGTCAGTTATACCATACAGTATGGGCTATGAAAGTGCCAAGTATTTGTTGTACCAAGTGTTATACAACATAAATCTAGATTAACCATTTAACAAGCAAAGTATCAAAAGTGAACAAGATAACAAATATGAAGCATGTTAGTATCCAACATTAAGGTCTATGTTAAGTTTATATTATACTTATTCTTACACCATTAGTGTACCCTTTTCACCTTGACATAATTAACCTAGCTAGACATAATGAAAGAAAGAAACATAAATAAACAAGGAAAGGAAATGAAAAACATAAGCAAGAGATTAATATAAGCAAAACCTAAGCATTACAAAATATAAAGAGAGAGCAAGAGCATGATCTTGATTTGGAAACCAAAATGCCTAAATACATGACAAATGCCTCCTTTTATAGGCCAAAATTCGGAACTATTGATTTGTTGACTAATTGATGAATGGGTGGCCACATCTTGACTTGGTGACAATTCTTATCTTCTTGTCTGCCAAAAACATCATTGATAATGTCATAATTTGAACCGACTTCATCATGAAAGTTCTAGGGAATTGTCTCATCTTTCCAGGGTAAAACTTTGTGATCATTTTGACTTCTAGAACTCGAGATATGGGCTGAACACTGAACAGTATCTGGGGTGCAGGATAGATTCAAACTTCTTCGTTGTTGCTACAATTTGGACTTGAAAACAGCCTTGTTAAATCTTGGGCTCCCATGAAAGTTGTAGGCCTATGTCTTACCTTTCCATCCATATAAAGTAGAACTAAATCCGAGATCTACAGCTCCAGATATGACCCGATTACCGAACAATGTTCCAGTTTGGACTGCACCAACATCTCTTTTCTAAGTTTGGCCATCTCTTTGTCCTTTCAATTTCAGTACTTCAACTCATTAATCAATTCTTTCATTTATGTGATAGGCCTGCCTTTAAGATGAACATTTACCATAAATTAAAGGTATCTTATGTTATTAGATATGTTATTATAAAACATGCTTTAGTTAAGGAGTTATTAATACTTAAAGTGCAAAATGATGATATAAAACCTTGATAAAAATGTACTTTTAAGTACTAATCATGAAGAAAAAAGAGAGGGAGTTTTGGTATCCATTTTTACAGATCAAGAGAGAAACACCAAATTTCAAAAACTCATCCAAGATTAAGGGTTATAAGTAAAAATAAACACTGGTGGGCAAGGGATTAACAAGAAAATTGAACAAAAAGAGAAGAGAGATCAAGACCTTAATTCGTACCGGGTAAGATATTCTAAATATGGTGTAAATCCTGAGAAAAATCAAGGATGGATTAAATTAAAGAAAATAAACTAAACTAAAAAGAAGTGGGGGCAAAACGAATACACTTAAAGAAAATGGGGCCTAAATGCAAATAAGAATAATTATAGAACATAAATACTCCTCTTCTCACAAAAAACAGATCTGCAACTATCATAAAGAAAGAAAAGAGGGAGTTTTTATATTCATTTTTACAAATCAAGATAGAAACACCAAAATTTCAAGAACCCATCCAAGATTAAAGGTTATAGGTAGAATAAACACTGGGGGGGGGGGGGAAGGGATTAACAAGGAAAAATTGAGCAAGAAGAAAAGAGGGGAGGGCCGGCTGTTATTAGAAAGAAAACGAGGGATCGAAACCTTGATTCATACCGGGTAAGGTATTCTAAACCTGATCTTATGAGTCATTTCAAGTCGATTATGAATTGATGCCTGGATGTTAATTTATAGATTTGAGTTCTTAGACTTGAATTGAGGAAAAAGTATGAGTTGCTAAATTAAAGAACTTCATGTGTTGTGTGCAAATGGAAAGGTTGACGAATATGGATAGTTTCGTCTCTTGACTTTCAGAGAGATTTCGGGTACGAAGATGAAGGAATTAAGATCAGGTTCCTTCATAGAAATTGTAGTTTTGGATGTTAACTAACTAATGAAATTGGTCTTGCTCAATTTGGAGTTATAGAACTCCAACTATGGGTCATCAGCCGAGACTGAGTCATGACAGACCCAATTTGGTAGTAGGTATGGTTCGTTGATGAGAAATTTTGATTGTCTTAGAGGCAGAACTGGGTTCTCCTTGCTTTAGAGAACTTGTAGCCTCATGTCTTAGCTTTCCAACGAGACAGTAACAATTGGACAGTAACGGTTCAAAAACAAGACAGTAACAATTCAATGTCAAGACAGTAACAGTTCAATGTCTAGACAGTAACAATTTAAAAACAAGATAGTAACAGTTCAATGTCTAGACAATAACAATTCAAAAATGAGACAGTAACAATTGGACAGTAACAGTACAAATGTTTGTTGATGAGCAATTTTAACTGTCTTAAAGGCAGAATCGGGTTCTCCTTCCTTTAAAGAACTTGTAGCCTCATGTCTTAGCTTTCTAATGAGACCAATCTCGCTTGAAACAGATTTTTATAACACTAGATATAGTTAAAAATCTGAGGAGAGGTCGGACAGTAACAGTTCAATGTCTAGACAGTGACAGTTCGGGATTTAAACAGAAACAATTCAAATATAAAGAAAGAAATGATAACTGTGGTTGGACAAAGAATGAAAATATTAATGGGTGAAATGAGAGAAACGTAAAATATTAAGAAATGACTGAAAGAAAGACTTATTGGTTGTTGATATGGTTATTATAAAACATATCCTTAAGTGAGGAAAATTTATAAGACAAACCTGTGATTTGCAAGAGGAACCACGAGCGTGGTGCAACAACAACAGCAGCGGAGCACGAGTAGAGCTTCTATTACAAGTAGGTGAATCGCACCTATACTTTCTAGTTAATTTCATGATTTAATTATATTACCAATGTGAAATGTGAATTACTGAATGTATGTGTATTCAAGGTGAAAAGTTGTTATGTGAATTGCCAAATGATGAAATTATCACTGACAAAAGAAATATAAGAAGTGTGATTTGAGGTGCAAACTAGCATACATTTAGTGTATGTTAGGATCCCGGGTAAGGGGATCACCATGTATCGACTAGCATACATTTAGTGTATGTTAGGATCCCGGGTAAGAGGATCACCTTGCATCGATTCCTATGGGGTGATGATGATGATACCAGTGAAATTGGTATCGGTAATGTGATAAGCAAAAATAATCATGTTTGATCTTATAAAGTCTGGAATGAAGGTTGATAGTGGTAGAGGGAACGGTTATTAATAGTTGAATAAGGAAGAGATTCTAATAAAAACTAGAAGGGAGAAGTGAATGAAATATGAATGCATATTACCCTGTTGATATTGTTAAATATTCGTGTTGTTATATTTATTGTGACATTCACCTTTCAATAATATGTATTTTGTTTCAGGATAATCACATGCACGATAGGAGTAGATCCTAGCTTATGTTCCCTTCTTGTAATCTAGGTTCTAGGGAGTATACCTTTGTATTTTGTAAACATGAAAATGTTTGTATAACTTAATTTGTATAATTAATGTTTAAACTTGATTGAATGAATTTAACCCTGTAGTTCATATAAACATATTTCATGTCTATGTATTTATATTTATTTATTTATTTTTATCCATCCATAATGATATTTTGTTATATAATGCATATCATAAATATTATGGTTGATAGGTGTGAGTATAATTGTGGAATTGAAACCCAGAATGATTGGGTCAGGAATTAAGTTATGAGATGCGAGCTATTAGAAATGTAAACAGGTTACATGTCAATAACTTGGGATTTTCCGGTATAGAGGGGACTCCGTTGAAATTCTAGTAGACTTTAATACGAAAACCATGAATATATATATATATATATATATATATATATATATATATATATATAATAATTACTCTGTTTTTCGATTCGATTGACATGAGATTGTCGTTTTATCCCGGAATGGGGGATATAACACATGGTCTTATGAGTTGTTTTAAAGTCGATTATGAATTGATGCCTGGATGTTAAATTATAGAATTGAGTTCTAAAACTCCAGGTATAGTTAAAAATCTAAGGAGAGGTCAGACGGTAACAGTTCAAAAATGAGACAGTAACAATTGGACAGTAACAGTTCAAGTGTTTGTTGATGAGCAATTTTGACTATCTTAGAGGCAGAACTAGGTTCTCCTTAAACATAGAACTTGTAGCCTCATGTCTTAGCTTTCCAACGAGACTAATCTTGCTTGAGTCATAGTTTTATAACTCCAGATATGGTTAAAAAATAAGGAGAGGTCAGATAGTAACAGTTCAAAAATGAGACTAACAGTTGGACAGCAACAATCTAAGTGTTTGGTGATAAGCAATTTTGACTATCTTAGAAGCAGAACTGGGTTCTCCTTAAATCATAGAACTTGTAGCCTCATGTCTTAGCTTTCCAACAAGACTAATCTCGCTTGAATCGGAGTTCTATAACTTCAGATATAGTTAAAAATCTGAGGAGACGTCAGACAGTAACAGTTCAAAAACGAGACAGTAACAGTACAAATGTTTGTTGATGAGCAATTTTGACTGTCTTAAAGGCAGAACTGGGTTCTCCTTAAATCATATAACTTGTAGCCTCATGTCTTAGCTTTCCAACGAGACTAATCTCGCTTGAATCAAAGTTTTATAACTCCAGATATAGTTAAAAATTTGAGGAGAGGTCAGACAGTAATAGTTCAAAAACAAGACAGTAATAGTTGAACAGTAATAGTCCAAGTGTTTGTTGATGAGCAATGTTGACTATTTTAGAGGCAAAACTAGGTTCTCCTTAAATCGTAGAACTTGTAGCCTCATGTTTTAGCTTTCCAAAGAGACTAATCTCGCTTCAATTAGAGTTCTATAACTCTAGATATAGTTAAAAATCTGAGGAGAGGTCAGACAATAATAGTTCAAAAACGAGACAGTAACAGTTCAAGTGTTTGTTGATGAGCAATTTTAACTATCTTAGATGTAGAAATTGGTTCTCATTAATCATAGAACTTGTAGCCTCATATCTTAACTTTCCAACGAGACTGATCTCGCTTGAATCGGAGTTCTATAACTCTAGATATAGATCAAAATCTGAGGAGAGGTCAGACAGTAATAGTTTGGCACTCGTGGAGACTTCTCCAACAAACGAGCAAATGAGGTAAGTATTTCTAACCTTGAAAATAAAGTTAATGATCTTACTTCTCTTGTGCGTTCTTTGGCTTGTGGAAATGCACAGTAGGTGAAAGTTTGTAGCATATGCTCCTTATAAGGACATGTTTCGGATATGTGCCCAACAATGTAAGAAGATTACATTGAACAAGCTCATGCAATTGATGGAGCATTCAACAAACAACCTTAACGTAAACATGATTCCTTTTCCAACACGTACAATCCTAGATGGAGAGATCATCCCAACTTACACTATAGGAACCCACCTTAACGAGGCAATCAAGGCCGACAGTTCTATCCCCATGGATTTTAATCCCAACAGAATTATCAAACAAGACAACCCCCTCCATTTACAAACTCCAATGTTATGGGGTCATCATCCAATGATGATCTTCGTGAGATGATGAAAACTTTGGCTTCTAACACTGTGACCTTGCAACAAAATGTCATGTCTTTTCAACAGGAAACAAGGTCAAGTATTCATAACTTGGAGAAGCAAATGGGGCAAGTAGCTTCAAGTGTGGGGAAATTGAAAGCACAAATAAATGGAAAATTGCCCTCCCAAGCATTGAATCCAAAAGAGAATGTTAGTGCGATCATGCTGCGAAATGGGAAACAACTTGAAGAGAAAAGGTCGAAACAAATTGAGATGGAGGAAGAAGAAGAGATAGAAACTAAATTGAATACAAAGAAGGAACATCCTCCTCCTCCACAAACTAAAACAAAGACCAACACTCCAAAGGTTACTCCTCACTTAATGAATTCCAGTTTTAAAACAATTCCACCTTTTCCTATGAGTTCTTCTAAGTCAAAGAAAAAGACAAGAAAAAGAGATCTTAGAGGTTTTCAAGAAAGTGGAACTGAAAATTCCTTTGCTTGATGCTATCAAGCAAATTCCCAAGTATGCAAAATTCTTGAAGGAGTTGTACACTACCAAGAGAGCTTTCAAATTGAAAGGTCATGAAATGGTAAGTATGGGTGAAGTTGTATCTGCTGTTGTTCAAAAAAATCTGCCTTTGAAACAAAAAGATCCAAGTGCGTTTACTATCCCATGTGTTATTGGTAATGCTAGTTTTAAAAGAGCTTTATGCGATTTAGATGCATCCATTAGTGTTATGCCTAAACATGTTTATGATTCTCTGGAGCCTTTGAATAAAACTAGCATTTAGACTTTTAGAACTCAAGATATGGGCTGAACACTGAACAATGTCTGGGCTATAGGATAGATTCCGACTTCTCTGTTATTGCTACCATTTGAACTCAAAAATGGCTATTTTAAATCTTGGACTCTTCATGAAAGTTTTAGGCCTATGTCTTAACTTTCCATACATATAAACCAGACCTAAATCCAAGTTCTACAACTCCAGTTATGATCCAATAACCGAATAGCATTCCAGTTTGGACTGAACCAACATCTCTTTTTTAAACTTAGCCCTCTCTTTGTCTTCTCAATTTCAGTAGTTAAACTCATCAATCAATCTTTTGATTTATGTGATAGGCCTGCATTTAAGATGAACATTTACCATAAATTAAAGGTATTTTATATTATTAGACATGTTATTATAAAACATGCTCTAGTTAAGGAGTTATTGATACTTTAAGTGCAAAATGATGATATAAAACCTTGATAAAAAATACACTTTTAAGTACTAATCATACCCCCCAACCAGCTTATTACTAGCCCCTAGTAATCAAAGCATTAAAATAGAAAAACAATTTGCAAGTTCCACAAAGCAAGGCATTCATCATTCAACTTCCATTAATCTATCCAAATAAACAAACTCTCATTAGATTTATTTATCTGCTTCTTACTTCTTAAACAAGATATTAATAAACTTTCCTTTTGTGTTCAATATATCAACACATAGTTATATGGCTTTTCTTGGAAGAAAACAAAATTGTGTTCTAATGTTTAAGGTTAACTTCCTTGAGTTGGGATTATTATCTTTTTTTTCTCTTTGTTTTTTTAATATATATACATATAACTTAAAACATAATGCATCTTTAACCCATGTAACGAGCTTTCGGCTAATGACTCCCAGACCAGTTGGTCTTAGGGCATTAGATGTTGAGACACCCCTACGAGCTTAGTAATTCGGGTTGCAGATACTGATACGTAGATAGTGCAATGTTTGATTCCCTTAAGCTTTTCTCCTTAACCCATGTAATTGCACTAGGCCAATAGCTCCCAATTCAGTTGACTTTAGGGTATTAGGTGTTAAAACAGCCATTCGGGCTTAATTACTTGGGTTAGGGAGGCTACGAAACCAAACTTATCTACGTTTTTATTATAATCAATATTATCAATTTGTTTTTTTTTTTGCAAATTATATTCTATCCCTTTCCCTTAGTTGTTACCTTTAACAAAAGAACATAAATAATGTAATAATTCAATGTGCAACCCTCAATCATATGTTAAAGTGTGTGTGTGAAAATGAAGGTTTAAAAATACTTGTTAAATGAGTATATGAGCAGAATCAAGTGATAACAATGCGAGAGTTTGTAAACCTGAATATTTTAAGAAGTATTTTGATAAACCTTGATAAGAATATTTACAAAGATGCGTCTCAAAAGTAATAAAACTCCTCCTTACTCTGCCATCCTAAGAACAATTTTGTCAAATGGTTTTAATAATAGCAAAAAAAAAAAAAACAGTTAGTAAGTTAGTTTTTTTTATGTCGACTACTACCCTCTCCCCCTAACCAAAACGAGACATTGTCCTCAATGTCCTAAGGTAGAAAGATAGAGTATAGAAGACATCACCTGAAACAACGAACACTGACAAACCTGTAACACACTTAAACAAATATAAGAAATAACAAAACAAAATAATATGCTACTAATAAAACCAAAAGACACAAGGTTTCACAAAAGAAGGCTCAAATCCAATCTAAACTTTTTACAGCTTTTCATAGTTGACCAATTTATACGACTCATGGAGGGATCAATTACAAGGATGAAAGATTGTAGTTGGTCAATCAATTGTTCAGCAGTAGCAGCAGAGATTATGATTTGTCTAGCCGAAAATGTTAGAAATTCCTGTTCCACAGCTTGATCAAGAAAAGACAACAAATTATCATAAAAACCATTAACATTGAGCAAACCTATAGGTTCATGGTGAATGTGAAGTTGGGCCCAAGAGGAAATATGAAAGATCTCTTCCAATGTGCCCAGACCACCTGGTAAGGCAATGAAGACATCGTATGGTTAAACATTGCATTCATTTAATCAGACATTATAGAGACCTGTAGTTCCTCTCCAATTATTTTTCCAATGATGTCCCCTTTTGCTAAAGCTTTGGGGACGACCCCCAAAACTTGACTGCCTCCTAAAAATGCAGTTATTGACACACCCCCCCCATTAACCCAAGGCTGCCTCCCCCATACATTAAATGAATCTTTCTCTCAGCTAGTACCTGACCAAGATGATTTGTTGATTCTAAAAACTCCTTTTCTTTCCAAGGACTGGATCCACCGAAAACACAAATATTTCTTATGTGATGACTTGAGGAACCTGCCATTTCTATGCACTTCTATATATGTTGAATATATGGGTTGAGGAGAAATAAAAGGAAGGAAGAGAAGATTTTATAGATAAGAAATTGATAATGCAATCATACCATCTATATGTAGGCCAACTGGAGTCTCTCTCTCTTTATTTTATTTTTTTATTTTTTTGAAAAAGCGTGTGTATGTACAGTTGTGATTGTGGCTCACATCTTCCCTTGGTTTTACGTCCAAAAACAGCTTAAACGCCCTCTATGGGTCGGGGATAGGATAGGCTCCTCATCCAGTTTTCTTAAAAACTGACAAACACGGTCTTTTTTAGTTAGATTCCCAAGACTATATTGAGCATATTCTTTATAGAATTGTGGCCATACATCATGAATTGCACGATGCACATCTCCACTAGGGTGCGTCTCAAGAATCAATAGAAGAAGATTATCTAAAGACTTCTTACTCAGGCCATCCTTAATGAATTGTATTTTATCTTCACGATTTATAGATATCATTCCTAAAGAATTAAATTATCCAATACAAGTCCATCTGGAACATCGGTGACAGACTTTCAGTCGTTTTGCACGACGTTTCTTTGCAAAAGTGCTTTTACCTGTTCCAGGCATGTATGGAATGAAAGAATTGGAGGAATCACCTGATAATCGGACCTTTGCTTCAATTAGCCGAAGAATATCTTCAGGAATTCCATGATTCATTAACAATCTCAATCTTGCACACCTAGGACGGTAAATTTTTGCAATCGTATTTGGAGGCAAAGCAAGAAAATACTTTTTTAATTTTTCAAGAGTGGTGTCCATTTTCAAATGAGAATTGGATAATAGATGCAAAGAAAAGAGATAGCAAAGAATTGCACAAATATATACACAGATATCAATTATTATGTGAAATTGAAAGAACCGACTTAAGAGTCAAGGAGTACTGTTATCCGCCATTTGACCGGAGTGAGAGAGATTAGCAAAACAAAAGTCACACAAAAAAGAAACAATGTAAGAAAAAGAATCAATCTTTATGTATAGGATCACCCAACTCCATAAAGTCATTTTCAACTGAAAAATTGTCAAAGTAAACTTGCAAACGATGTCCATTTACCTTGAAAACATTGTCATTCTTTGGATTCTCGATATCACAGGCCCTATATGGATACACATATTTCACAATAAAAGGACCGCTCCATCTTGATCTTAGTTTTCCAGGAAATAAATGGAGTCGAGAATTATAAAGCAAGACTTTTTGACCAACATTGAATGTTTTTTTTAATATTTTCTTGTCATGAAACTCTTTGATTCTTGCTTTATGAAATCTTGAATTTTCATATGCATCATTTCTTATTTTCTCAAGCTCATTTATTTATAATTTTCGCAGCTGACTAGCATCATCAAGGTTTGAATTGAAAGCTTTAATAGTCCAATAAGCTTTATGTTCAAGTTCCACAGGCAAGTGACAAGGTTTTCCATAGACTAGTCTATAAGGTGACATACCTAATGATGTTTTATAAGCAGTTCGATAAGCCCAAAGTGCATCATTAAGTCT
>Ga0325404_1007772_pt1 | contig 11142 bp, 7 predicted proteins | sample PopdelMetagenome_18_FD_205664 | JGI IMG/M metagenome (GOLD analysis project Ga0325404, IMG submission 205664) | Populus deltoides microbial communities from Bellville, Georgia, United States - Xylem-Control-R1 | ecosystem: Host-associated > Plants > Phyllosphere > Stem > Wood/Secondary xylem...
CCTCAGTTTCAATCACTTTGGTTGTTATGAGAAGCTAGGAGGAGTTGCATTTCATAATTACAGGTCCCACTGTTTATGAATAAGATGACAAATACAACCTGGATAAATCCAATGATCTCAGATGAGGGTTGCTGGAGAGAACCAAAAAGATAGTTCCAAGATTTGGGATGGGAATTCTTTGTCAAGATCAAATCATACGGTCAAAATGGACAGTGTGTCCTGGACTTTATGAGCAAATGGTTCTGTATATGCCATGTACTCGTTTGGGAGTGAGGTTGATAAATTCTTTTGCATGATTTCACTTTGATCGCTAAATCTGTAGCAGTGTTTTCACACTGTTGAACATCTTATTGGCCCCACATCCGATAGACCTGTATTTGCAGATGCATTTTATGAGAAGCGGCTATGTCAGATGACCCGTGGGCCTTTCGAATTTGACATGTTTGCACACATGCAACTTCTATATTGTTTCATTAACACCAACTGTTGCAACATGGTATTCTACTAGGTACTTCGTGGAAAGACTTCGGACTCAAAATTGGGGACCGAAAAGAATATCATGTCGGAATTTAATGAATTCAAGGACAATCTTGTTGATAATAGGCATATAAAGAAATGAATGTTGATGATAACCAGAAAAACAAAGAACAAAGAACTTGCAATAAAAAGCAAAGAGCAGAATGTTTTTCATATTAGTTACTGCCATCCCTTAGCTTTTATTTATAGATGAAATCAATCACAACACAATTAAAAAACATAACTAACATAAATTCCTTCATTTATGAAGCTATGTAACTTATCCTAAATAAGTTTCATATCTAAAGAAAAAACTCACTAAACAACATTAAGATAATGATGTTACTAATAGATAAACATTAATGAAAGATAACATATGGCTGAGACATTAATTTCAGCTTTGGTGCCATAACTTCAACACTCCTCTTTGGTTCCAAAGCTGCACATTCCTATCATCTCCTTTAGATCTTCAAATCTATCTTTAGCTAAAGGCTTGGTGAACATGTCTGCTAATTGCTCTTTTGAAGTGCAGTATATCATCTCTAGTTCCCCTTCTTGCTGGAATTGCCAGATTTCATAAGGAGTCTTATCTCCTAACACTCTTGTGGTCATACGATTTAGAAGGTAAGATGCTGTGTTTACTGCTTTTGCCCAGAATTTTAATGGCATTTTCTTCTCATATAGCAAACATCTTGTCATTTCCATCAATGTTCGGTTTCTCCTCTCACTGACTCCATTCTGTTGTGGAGTGTAGGGAACTGTCAGTTGGTGTTTGATCCCTTCTTTTGCCAAATATGCCTCAAATTGTCGAGATGTATACTCTCCTCCATTGTTAGATCTCAATATCTTCAATCTGTTTCCTGTTTCTAGTTCAACTATTGCTTTGAACTTAACAAACTCAGCAAACACATCAGATTTTGATTTCAGAAAGTAAACCCAGCAGTACCTACTATAATCATCAACAAACAGAAGAAAATACTTTGAACCATTCAATGATTCATTATGCATCGGCCCACACACATCTGTGTGTACATGCTGGAGTTTTGACAATGCTCTATAAGCATTGTCAGGAAAAACAACTCTAGTTTGTTTTCCTAACTGACATGCTTCACAAATACTCTTTTGTTCTTGTATATCTGGTAAACCGTGAGTCATCTTCAGGTCAGCCATTCTCTTTAAAGTTGCATAATTAAAGTGCCCCAACCGTTTGTGCCAAAGAACAGATTCATTATTCTCATAAGTGTTAGCACTCAAACATACTTCTCTACAATCAACATTAAAACTTCTGTTCATCATTTTTGCAGAAATCAGTAGCACTCCATTTTTATCTTTAATATCACATACTCCATCATTAAAGATTATTGAGTAACCAGATTCAATTAATTGTCCCACACTAACTAGATTCTGATTGATCTTAGGTACATAAAGAATATTTTTAAGAGTTTTTGTACCTGACAATGTTTCTACTTCAATTGCTCCTTTTCCTTCAACCTTCACATAGTCTCCATTGCCAATTCTGACTCTAGATAGATAGCTTTTATCCAAGTCTCTGAATAAGCTCAAATCTGTTGTTATGTGGTTAGTGCAGCCACTATCAATGAGCCATGATGAGTCGTTTGCCTTTGCTGTGTTACACATCTCCTGTATTGTAGCCATGAATAAAAAATCTTCCTTGACTTCTGAACAATCGGCTACTTGAGCTTGTTTTACTATTTCTGCTTTATTTTTGTAGAATCTTTGAATGTGACCAAATTGCTTGCAGTTTCGGCATTGTGCATTCTTGAGCCAACACCAGGCTTCAAGATGATTTGTTTTCTAACAGAATTCGCAAGCAGGAAAATGTTCTTTCTTCTCTTTCCCTCTAGTGAAGTTGTTGTTGTTGTTCTGTTGCCAGTTATTGAATTGCTAGCCTTTCTCTTTTTCCCTTTTTCCTTCTTGATTATTTTTGTAAAAATTCTTAGCCTGACTCTTCTCCTTGTAAACTGCAACAAGAGCTCTTTCACTTGATCCTTCTTGTCTATAAGCTTGCCTTTGCTCCACAGCTTGCAATGCATTTACCAGTTCTTGCAGGCTCATTTCAGAGAAATCTTTAGAATCTTCTAAAGAGCAAATTTTATGTTCAAATTTTTCTGGTAGACTTACCAGAACTTTCTCTACTATTCTTGAATCTGGAAAATCTTCTCCCAAGAGTCTCACTTGATTCACAAGTTTTGAAATTTGAGAAGAGAAGTCTTTGATGGTTTCATTTTCTTTCATCTTCAAACCTTCAAATTGTCTTCTAAGATTTAAAATCTGCATCTTCCTTGACTTTTCATCACCATGAAATTCTGCTTTTAATTTATCCCATGTTTTTTTGGCAGATTTACACGCCATGATCCTTGTGAAAATGTCTTCACTAACAGCATTATGAAGACAGGTAAGAGCTTTGAATCGCTTTGCCTTTTCTTCATTAAAAAACTTCAGCTGTGCGATCGTAGGATTATTTCCTAGTGGAGTTGGTTGCTTATCGCTCCCAACTATCTCCCACAAGTCAAAAGCTTTGAGATAAATTTCCATTTTCACAGCCCACACACCAAAATTTTGCCCTGTGAACACTGGTGTTTTTGCTGGAAAATTTGCAGAATCCATTTCTTAAAAAAAAATCACTTAATCTCTCGTGTTTCACTCACAATCCCTTCAAAGAAAAATGCTTTGATTTAACCTCACTAATCTCTCGTGTTTCACTCACAATCCCTTCAAAGATCAAAGACTGCTCTGATACCAATTGTTGATAATAGATATATAAAGAACTGAATGTTAATGATAACCAGAAAAACAAAGAGCAAAGAACAAAGAGCAGAATGTTTTTCATATTAGTTACTGCCATCCCTTAGCTTTTATTTATAGATGAAATCAATCACAACACAATTAAGAAACATAACTAACATAAACTCCTTCATTTATGAAGCTATGTAACTTATCCTAAATAAGTTTCATATCTAAAGAAAAAACTCACTAAACAACATTAAGATAATGATGTTACTAATAGATAAACATTAATGAAAGATAATATATGGCTGAGACATTAATTTCAGCTTTGGTGCCATAACTTCAACAAATCTGACAAAGAAGAAGATCTTTTCTCATTAGGGCACAATAAGCTGAAATGTCCATTGCTTTCTGGTTGCTTGACCCCAGAGTGTGGTATTTTTCTGAAGGTCCCTTATCAGATAAACTATAATAAATTGTGATTATCTTTAATAAATATCTTGATACTGCATTTTCTGATCTTAAAATTTGCCGCCACGTTTTGCTATTCAGTAAGCAACTTGATGTGCGTAACAGTTGGGAAGCCTGAAGCTCCGGAATCACAGACATGACTTAAATCTAAAACCTTTTCTTAGTTCTGGTTCCATGGCCAATTTGTTGGAGCTATAATGAACTCCTTGTTTTATTTCCTTTTACAGAACGGAACTCCTCAGTGCCTGATTTTAACATACGGCTATATGACCCACACCGCTTCCTGGCAGTTTTTGCTGTGGATGGCCAAGTTGCCAAAGCTACTGTTCCAGTTGTGTTTTTTCGGAGTAACCGATCAAATATTATAATAATATATTACAATCATTAGATATGTTTTCTTAGCTCGTTTGCCTGTTTGCCATGAAATACTGACTCTGCCCCACAAGCAACTTCAAGAATGAGCGAGCTGAAAAATAAGAAAAGTGTTTTTAGCTCAGAGACAAAAGGTAATAGAGACATCCTGGATGAGAACAAATACCTTTCCACGCTAGTGTACTCATAACATATTGTTGCCTCTTAATTTGTGCACTATCAAATTGCTGCTTGGAAAAGAATAGAGTTTGATGAAATCATAGCATCATGATCTGCTATGGAATTCAGATTTCAGCCAACACTCACTGATCAATGATCATCATAACTCAATGGTAAAAAATTGTGGTTAGTAGGAGTTTCGGAATCAAAGATGAATGACTAAACGAAGTTAAGAAGTCGGCACATATTATTCATGTTTGTTTAGTGATCATCGACTAAAAAACTATCATTATAGGATTGGTAACAGCTTGAACTCGAGGAGATTCAAGGCTGCTCACTTCAACCTGGATTTGTTTCACATCTAAAAGAAATTGTAAATCGGATTAAAAAAACATTTGGGGTGTCATCGATATAGATTAGCCTTGATATTTGATCAGAATCTATTGTTGGAGCACACAAATGTTGAATTGGTAACTTGGTTATTTGCTGGGGTAAAAATGATGCTGTTGCATTTATGTGTTTGTCTTCATTTATGCTTTCAATTGCATCACCAAAGTTCATTAATTTATCTTAATAACTTCTGCTGTGATGTATATGGTCATGTAAAAGAACATCTATTCAGACAAAGCAAGATAGGAAGCAAACCACGTGTAGGCATCCAAATTATGATGTCAGTTGAGTTTCTGTCCCAACCTCCTTTGGTAACCAACATGAAACTAGAATACGAACTCAGCTCGTGGAACCACAAACATGAGGGGGCCGACTCAGCAGGAGACACTAGAAAAGGTATCCATCCCCTCTTGACATTTTCCTCTCGTCAATTCTGGACGCACAGATCCCCACAGCGATACAAGTGCAAGTCGGACCCCGAGTTATGGTGGTGTTTGTCACTATCCTAGTAAACTATCATTCTCGAATCAACTTTAAAGATGGTGGGCTCAGTGGAGGAGCCACGTGAGTACAAAAGAGGATAAATGCCTCCTTAATTTTTTTAAAAAATATTTTTTATATTAGGATATTAATATAATAGTTTTGAAGAGAATTTAATATATAAAAAAAGTCCGAAGTTATTATTGAATTATATATATATATATATATATATATATATATATATATATAAAATTCAACCCAAATTTTTTTTTATAAACAAAGAGTCATATTTTTTTTCGAGTCTTGGTTGCTTAGCTCTTTCTTTTATATAAATTTCTCTTCAAGTCTAGATAAGCAAGTAATTTTTTTACTTTATGTTTTAGGTAAATTTCTTTTATCTTTTCTATTTATTTTATTGTTTAATTTTAATTTTATTCTTTTATAATGAGTTATTAAAAATATTAGGGTTTATGATAATTTAGGGGTTTTGATATGAATGTGTTCAAAATAAATGTTTGAATTTACTAATTTAATCAATTAAATATTTCTTTTCTTATTATAAATGAATAAATTAATGTTCATGCAAAACTACTATTCTTGACATTTCTTATACTGACATAGTAGATTATTGAAATTATTTAACTGAGGTCTCTTAATTCACTATAATCATGGATTAATTATTTAATTGAGGTCTCTTAATTTACAATGTATATATATTGATTGTCATTTTATATCACAAATTTGTTTGTAATTAATTCTTAATAAGATGCTTGGAGTATCACAAATTTGTTTGTAATTAATTCTTAATAAGATGCTTGGAGTTAGGAGAGGGCATGGGTTTAAATCCCATGAGCTATGCTTTTTCTATATCGGTATTTTCTCTTATTTGAAACTAGAGTATAGTATTAAGACTTGTTTCGTATATTTGACTTAGTGAGTTCATATAATTTTTTTGTGTGTGTCTAGAAATAATTTAAATGTCTAGAAATGATTAAGTATAATTTAGTCAACATATTTATTATATGCATATAGATATGAATTGAAATAAATTTTGATGAATTGATGTGTTTTTGCTATGAATTTCATATGGAAAATTTAGAATTATTATGTAACTCAACTGACTTTTGTTTAACAGCGAATTATTGTGTAGTTATGTTAATTATTATGTAGACATTAATGATAATAAAAAAATTTAGCAGGTTCATCAATTAAATTAATATGTTACTAGACAAGTATTTAAAGTATAAATCTCTTGAAGATGAAGAATCATTCAAAACTTCAAGTCATGTAATTCAATCAAATTAAAAAAAAATCATATTAAAAAGTTATGTAATATTTGTTAATAATTTACTTTCTCATCTAAGAGTCCGTCACTGGTGGGGCTAGCCTTAATTTCTCCCTCTGTTGAGAAGTAGGATTTCTGCTACCAATTAGCAGCAAAGAATATCATGCAAACAGATAGAGTCAAGCAAGTAGTGCTGGTGCATAAGGGGGGTCATGAATGAGGATGACTTCACATTCTTGCATTCTTGCAGGAGTTTTTTATTCTAACGGATGGTTGAATCTCGGCTAATCGAACATGGTACAGTACTGGATCAACGTCGACAACTTTAATTGTGGATGGTATCGAATGGCCATTTTGAAGCCTTACACTTTGTAAGGTCATCGATTTTGCGCAAAATGCAGGCATTAGCCCAATCATGGCTGGGAGCGACGGGCTCTGATCAACCACATGCAATTAGCAAACACTTCGAGACAGTCCATGCTATATCACCAATGGTCTCTATGTTGTTCTTGATTTCGAGACCAGAGGCCTTTCGAGATTCATATCCTTCTGAACAGAATAAAGCAAGTAAGCGAGTGACAGATGATCATGATTAATTCAATCCAGTGTTGTCACCTTTGAGTTTGTCTGGAAATCTTTTCTGTAAGGAGTCTTGATTTCGGGTTAAGGTTGATTTCAAAAAAATATTATCTAAGCATAATTTACATTTCAAAGATTTATGCTCTAATAATCAAGAAGTAATTGCACCAGATAACCGGAGGAAATTGTGCACCCATTTATTTCTCAATGCCACTACACTCATTAACATTTTAGGTATTTTCTTCAGCTAAAACAAAATAATAATGCATATGCATCTCCCTCTGATATTTTGTTAAGCTAGTGGGCAATACACTACAAGATTTCACAGTTTTACCGACGGACATATTCCGTCAGTGTGTGATTAGAAGTTCGTCGGTAAATAAATCACCGACGTCTTCACCGACTGATTACGTCCGTCGGCTTTCCTTTCGTCGGTGATTCCTCATTCTGTCGCTATATCGGTCGGAACAAAAAAAACCATTTGTCGATGGTTTTACAGACGGAATTTGCGCGCCAAAAAAAATATTCCCGCTTGAAATCTACCGACGGATTTTTATTTCATCGGTGATATCATGATTGACTGACGGCTACAAACCGTCGGTAAATCTCTCGGTGAGTGTATGAAATACCGATCGAATATATCCGTATGTAAAGTCGTCGGTAAGTGTGGCAGCTACTGTTAAATGCTGACAGATTAAGTCCGTCGATAAATTTATCTGTGAGTGGTTGAAATACCGACGGAATATATTCGTTTGTAAAGGCATTGGTGAATGCTACTGTTAAATTCCGACGGATTCATTTCGTCGGTAAAACCTTTTGTAATAGTTTTTTCTAAATTTGTTTTTAAAAAATTATTTATAATATATAATATAAAATTATTTAAATTAATGGTAATAAAAACCAATTATGCAAATAAAATTTATATTAAACATCAAAAATAAAAAATCAAAGTTAAATAATATTCATTACAAACTGAATGTGTTTCAAAAAAAATATTAAATGAAATTTTAAAGGTAAATAATATTTATTACAAATTAATATAAAGGTGGAGCTGGAGGAGGAGGTTGGTGGTTATACGGTCAAAAAGGATTAGGCGCACATGTTCCACTATGTGTTGCCATGTTCATGACCATTTCGCGAAGCTGTTCATAAGCCGCTTTTTGTTGTGCAGACTCCGCTCTTTGTTCTGCATGAGACGCTTTAAGTTGCGCATACTCCGCTGATAGGTGGCCGTATTTTTCGGTGAGCTGAGCCTTGTGTTGCTGCAAGGCCACGAACTCCTTAGATTGGGAGCTCGTTATTGATTGGGAGCTCCCAACGGTTGAAACACTATGGGCCGACCGCAAGTTGTCGGCCGTAGTGTTGGAGAGCCCGTAAACCCGATTTTTATCAGGTTCACCTGACGATCCAACCTCCATCCACAAATCCGGATCGAATTCCGGATGGGTCAAAATATCGTCCCCGTATCTCTCCCTCAACTGATTATTATAGGTCTCCTGAAAATAAAAAAAAATAATCATCATATTCAATTCAATAAACATAATAACTTACAAAATAAAATGGTTGAACAAACATACTACGAAATGTTGAGCACGGTTATCAACGAACTGTTGCGCCCCCTTTTGGCGGTCTTGACTCCGCACGTGCGTCTCCACAAACAGCTCCATCGGGCTCGGCTCACGTCCAAGAGACGCAGCCTATAATGAAAAAAGATATATTAACAATAACTTAATTTAACGATATATTTCATTTAAATTAATCTTACCATCCGTTTCGCATGTGCAGCAAACGAAACGGAGCCGCCAGTGTGTGTTGTCACTGAGCCATGAATTGGCCGATTCCGGTTGCCAGCACCAGACTGTGAGCGTCGTGTGAACCGCTCAGACGTCACATGTTCAAGATAGTGCGGCCATATATCTTCCGAGACGTATATCGGTTTGAAATCCCTCCAAACCGCAACATCGTTCCAGCCTTGGAAACCCCTATCCCTCGCGGTTTTTTTTTTGCCCTTTTTTGTGCTTCATACCAAAAATCACGCAACCTATTTCATGCAACCAAAAATTACATTTCGAAACATAAATTTTTATCTAAAAAAATCTTGTATTGTTTTCGATCTTACCTAGTTGCTGCATGATTTTCCCACACCCTCCTCACAATAGTGTTATGTTCACTGTCCCAGCAAAATTTGTGCTGTGTATAAATAAACAAGTTTAAATAAAAATAATAATTTATTTACAATTATATTAATAATTTATTAGAAATAAACTGAAAATTATAAATTAACACCAACCTGAAATATGTCAAACCATACATTGATTTGAGGCGTCCAATCATGATGCTTGGATATTTGACTCCATTGAAACAATGAAATCTCCATCGACGATTTAAACGCCGATGATATTACTCAGGCGGCCTCAATGTTTGTGAACCTGAAAAGAAATGAAATAAATTAAATAGTGATTACTTCATAAATTATGTTGTAATTTGTTTTTAAAAAAAATTAAAACCTTAACAAACTTACATTGAAAGGTCATCCTTTCACTGTGCCTCGTACTTGCGGGAAAATTGATTCCGCTGCGAAGGCACCCCACCTCTGCGCTGTGAAGTAGCGCTGGAAGAGGCAATATCGGTTGACGGCGCAAGTGGTGTCGGTGCCTTTTCTTGAGAGCCATCTAAGGAAATATCATCATCGCTGCTAGACGAACTAGCTGCGACCGTACGTGAGCGACCAGCTCTGGATTTCATTCTACGCATCTACACAATTTTATACAAATAATTATATAATTAAATTCAAATGTTAAAAAAAAATCGACAGCACCTCCCCTATACTGGATACTACCCAAATCCACAAACCTGCACATATTAACAAAAGCCACAACCAATTAACCCAATCTATACTAATTATTCCAACATAGTCAATTACTAATCATAAGGTAAATTCAACATTAAGAATTACAATTCAACAAATTATTCAATAATTATGCCAATACAACAAAACAATAAATTAAAAAAAAAACTCTAGAATAACAATCAAAATAAATAGAAAAAATTAAACACAAATCATGCAATAATAGAGTAAAATTAATAATTATTCCAACATATTCAATTACTAATTCTATGGTAAATTCAACATTAACAATAAATATTCAACAAATTAACTAATAATAATTATGCCAATACAACAATAAAAAATATTCAATAAATTCAAAAAAAAACTATAGACTTTAGCAATGAATTATGCAAAAAAAACTATAGACTTTATCAACATTACAAAAAATACTCCAAAACAAAAAAAAAATAGGAAAAAAAATAGCAATAAAAAACCCTTAAAGTAAAATGAAATAGAAGAAATACATACCTTGTAAACTGATGGAGATTCACGAGAAAAGTTGCTAGAGATTACTGGTGAAACCTTTGAAGAATGGAGAGGAAAAGAATCGGTGAAAATTGAGGAGAAGAAAAATTAAACTGAAGCGGCGGTCGAGGGAAGTTATATGGCAGTTTTACCGACGGATTCACTGACGGATATAAAATTAATTATTATTTTAATTTATTCCGTCGGTGAAGTGTCAAAAATCCATCGGTAAATTTTGAATTTCGCACCAAAATTTTTGATGACCCTCTATATTTTTAGTGGTCCGTCAGTAATTCCGTCGGCAAGATGATGCGGTCAGAGATGTATTTAATGCACAACCCTTTGGAATTCGCACTGTCCGTCAGTAATTTTGTCGGTAAAATTGAACCGCCGACAACTTACCGAGATATATAAATTCGTCGGTCTTAGGGTCGGTGATTATGGCATTTTAAATAATTATTTTCGAACTCTCTGTGAAATGCCGACGGACTTATATTTGTTGGTATGGACGTCGGTGATTGTGGCATTTCAAGTAATTATTTTCAAACTCTTTGTGAAATGCCGACGGACTTAGTCTGCCGGTATGGACGCCGGTGATTGTGGTATTTCAAGTAATTATTTTCGAACTCTCTGTGAAATGCCGACGGACTTGGTCCGTCGGTATGGACGTCGGTGAATGTGGCATTTCAAGTAATTATTTCCTGTTACAAAATATATCATCCATGATCTATAATTATTTGAAGTAATTATTTTGTAATTGTGGCATTTCAAGTAATTATTTCAAGTA
>Ga0325404_1007775_pt1 | contig 11141 bp, 14 predicted proteins | sample PopdelMetagenome_18_FD_205664 | JGI IMG/M metagenome (GOLD analysis project Ga0325404, IMG submission 205664) | Populus deltoides microbial communities from Bellville, Georgia, United States - Xylem-Control-R1 | ecosystem: Host-associated > Plants > Phyllosphere > Stem > Wood/Secondary xylem...
TATATATAAAATGAGGGAGAACTTGTAGCTTGCGGAGCTTGAACCTGATACTTCCTCCTGAAAAAAAGACACTTTATACTTCATCGATTATTCTGTTATTATTATTATTATTATACTTTATATGCAGTAAGATATATGTATAAAATGTCACAATTGCCTTTCGCATTGACCAGTAACCCACTGGTTCAATAACTTAACCGAGTCATTATTCAAATCAGGTTCTTCAATAACGAGAGTAAGATTCTAAAGGCAAGTCGTCAGCTCCTAAAGTCCTCAAACGAAGAGTCGTCATCCTTGAAAATAACTAAATGATAACTAGGGGTGAGGAAAAAAACCGATAAACCGATTAAACTGAGAAAATCGGAAAAAAAATAACCGAAAAAACCGAACCGAAAAAAAACCGAATTAACCGATTAAAAAATCACAAAAAAATTCCGGTTCGGTTCGGTTTCGGTTTCTAAAATCTGAAACCGATTGAACCGAACCAAACCGAACCGAACCGGTTCAATCAACCAGCATTTTAAAAAAAAAAACAAGTATAAATACAAACTTCCTAAGTCCTAACCCTAGCCGCCCCCCACCCTCTCCCCCCCCGCCCCCCACCCTCTCCCTTCTCTGTCTCTCACTTTACCCTCTGTAATTAGTTTGTCTATAAGATTTGTAAAAGAAGAATAGATCGTATGAAAAATATAACCGATTCTTTCGTTTTCTTGGGTCACTGGTCATCAGCCAGGAGTTTCTCCCCCCCTCACCCCCCACCCTCTCCCTTCTCTGCATCTCTCTCACTTTACCCTCTACCTTTGATTTTCCTCCCCTCCCTTATGGATCTGGTTCCTTTGGGTTTTAATTTTCTTGTTAAGTCTGTGCCACAAATAGAATTAGAATAGTAGATCCATTCCTTTTTTTTTATTTTTCATATTCGTGGATTTCTACAACCCCCTGTCATTTGATTAATTGCAATGAAATGGATGAACTTTCCCTTGAACAATCAACGCTATGTGCAGTTGGATGTTGTTGTGGTCAAGGTTGTAGGAGAAGCAGAGAGGACCATTGGGTTTGAACGGTTTGGAAGGGAAAAAACCGAACTGAACCGAACCGAAATTAATCGGTTTGAACTGGTTTTCGATTCGGTTCAAAAAATTAAAAAAATAAAATCAATTTGATTGTTTATTTTGATTTAAAACCGAATTGAACCGAAAATGCTCAGCCCTAATGATAACTCACTCACGTCAGACAAGAACAAGTGAACAACAACAACAAAAAAAAAAAAAAAAGGAAAAAAAAAAAAAAGAAGTCAATGCCTTCCTTCAGTTCCTTGTACTTGCCATCAGCATATTACAAGTGAACGACGACGACGACAAAAGAAAAAAAGAAGAGTCGATGGCTTCCTCGTACTTGCCATCAGCATATTCTGCAACTCAGAGAAGATCATCTCAAACGTCAGACAACCCAGTAACTGCCGGACCCCTTTATCCGGGTCTAGTTCCGGCTCCAAATCCAAGACCCATATTTCAGTTTCTAGCTTTTGGACTGTTTATACTCCTTGGTTTGCTTCAGTTACTACCTGCCACTCATTTTCGAGACCCATTTGACCCTTCCAGAAATTGGGTTCCTCTCCATTCTAATCTTTCTTCTCCAGTTAAGTTCATTCTATGCACTTTTTTTGCTCAAGCTCGAAACTTCATGGTGTTTGTGTAGTCAAGATTGATGGTGTATTGTATACACTCGTGGCTAATAGTTCTGTTTTTATTTTATTTATTTATTTATTTTTATGGTTGTAGTTAAGAGAGTTTGATGCAAGAAATGGTGATGGAGGTGGAGATGATGGAATGGTGCATGTTGTATCATGGATGGATTGTTTAGACCTTAGAGTTCTTGCAGTACTTGCAAATTCAACTCTGACTAGCTCAAGGTTTGTTTGAACTCATCCTTGTATAGTTTTGTTGAAAAAAGGATCAAAGCTAGCTGCTTGGTTCCAAATTTTCAGCATTAGATGATAGATCCTTCTGCATGTTTATTGTTTGTACCAGTAATTTAAATTGGATATTGTGTATTAGAGTTATTGTTTTGTCTTTTCATTGGCTTATTCAATTGCTTGTTATTCTTTGTTGTTGGAGTTTGGATTTGTTGTATAAGGCTTGTTCTATTTTGTTAAACTTTTTTCTCATATCTTATTTCTTGTTGTTGATGATCAGCTATCCAGAACTGGTTTCTTTTCATTTCTTTATCCCTGGAGGGAATGAAGACAAAGTGCCTTTCTATAAGTTGAAGGTCTTGTTTCCACATTCAAACCTTGAAATTCACGGGTAACACTATTACTATTATGTTTTCATACTAAATAATACTTTTGGGGAGCACGTATTCTGTTTGTTTGTATTGATGTTATTATGAAATAATGTAGGCAGGAAGAGGTTAAAGAAATTGTGAGGATTGCCTTTTCTGATGAACAATATGCTAAACCCAGTTACGAGGAAATAGTACCGTTTATCATACCAACTGTGCACCAGTTCTTGAGCAAATTCATATACGTTTCAGCGAATGTAATTATGAAGGTTAGTTCTATATGTTTAACAATCGCCTTTCTTTTTCTGTATTGCTGGTGTTTATAGTAGTTTTTTCCTGTTTTGTTTATCTTTGGATGAAATGGGGAATTCTTTTGAAATTAGCAATAAGCAAAAATGAAGCTGTAGAAAAAACTGAACTTGTTGTAATACTATCTTAGGCAAGTGGCATCAAAATATGTACTTTTCTCAGTCATAGGATAATTCATGATATCTATATGTGGCTATAGACCATTTCTCCAGTTGATGTTTCTCCCGAAAGAACAGTGTCATCAAGTTCCTTTACTTGTATTGCAGGCTAGAGTTGAAGAACTCATTGGAGTTGACTTGGACGATTATGCTATAGCAACTGCTGAAGACTGCTCTCAGAGATTAAAAACTTATGTGAATTCAGATGTGTTGGATGCTATTCAGAGATCAGTTTCAAAGCCTTGGGTATCAGAGACACCTTATGCAAAGGATACTTGTTTGCCAGACTTAAGTGTGCTTGTGATTAATGCGAGGAAATTAGACAAAGATATTGTTGAGACCGTCTTATGGTGGAGCAAAGCTCTGAATTTGAGAGAAAGGTTTCATATTCTCCTCTATTTCTGATTTTCTTTTCTTCAATTAGGAATCTGACATGGTACCAGTTGACAATTGTCTGTTTATAAGACTAGTGACTCGGAATATAATTCTATGGGCTTGATTTTTGGAGCAGTGTGTTTTAACAGCAGGAAATTGAATGTTTATCGATTTGTTATTATTTCATCATTTTGCCTAGTGTTTGGGGCAGAACAATAGCAATGCAAAAGTAATTCAGGATTAGCTTTAACATTCTATGGAGTGTTGATGCACCCTTAAGTTTCAATTTTGAAAGCAGCATGGCCATTTAGGCAGGACCAAAATGCTGTAGTTTTTTCGCTCTTTGTTATCACCTGGCCTCATACTGTTTCATTAGATTCTGGTTGCTGGAGAACATATATTTTCTTATGGAATTGCTCATCTCTTTCCACTTGTCTTTTTTCCTGTCTTGGGTTATTTGCAGGACCGATCAAAAAAATCTAGCACTTGCGCTAGCACTTTACAACAGATATCTCAAGCTTTCTTCTTCTTGGTTGGTCAAGGATATCACATCATCTGAAGTTAACAACAGCATGATTATCTACTACGATGGGCCCAAGACTAGTTGCATCAAATCCATCAGTGGCTCTGCCTCGGAATACAGTCATGGCAATGTCTGGACTCAGTACCTTCCTTCAATCTCAGATCGAATCTTGGGCAGCTAAAATAGTACCTATACAACAATGCAGGGCATGGGATGAAATTTTCTGTTGATGTATTATAAGGCACTTGATATTGCAAGTCAAATTAAACATGAAAATGCATATTTTTTTAGGTAATTTGAACATTTACTTATATTTTTTCTTTGCTCTGATGTAATTGATAAATATCCAATATGAATGGAAATGTTCTTTGCAGTAAAACCATTCTTTTGATTTAGAGGTCAGCCATTTTGTGAAGGAAATTGGTTACAAGCTTCTCTTGAGGATCATATGAGCATATTAGAAGCATAAAGTTCGTAGACGTTGGTTCTTATCGACTAGTATCGACTTCTGACATGAAGCAGTTGAAGATCATTTGAGATTAAAGATACTGTTAGTAGCACAGCATTGGTAGGTCTGAAGTTTCTGGGAAAAAACATATGCACTTTTGATGGGATGAAATTCTTGTGTGTAGCTGGATCATTGTGCTCCTAGATAATATAATGCTCGGTTCACTAGACAAAACTATTGTCTGGCGGTAGGCACCTGGTTGTTGTGTAATTACGTTGGATGATGCTTGAAGCAAGATATGGAGTTTCCTTGAGGTCAAACAAAAAAAATTAGGACAAAAAAACGGACAGTTCAAGATAGTCGTGTTGAACATTGTATATCCAGGAAAGGGAGCATAGAAGCGATGTGTTTAATGCAGAAAGCACTTCGGCCGGCTGCTTCTGGATTTGTGTTTGAGGTCGAGGGATTGTTTGATTTGTACTTGGGAGTTCAATATTTTTCTGGAAAAAAAAGTAGCCGTTGGTTTCAATGTCCTTTTTTCAATCGTTTTTATTTCCCTTCACAAAGTTACGAAGTTTATTCTATTCTCTAATCTTATTCCGAATGGAATCCATTTCGTAGCCGGCTATCAAATTATATTCTAATTGCATTAAAAACCCCATCTGTTCTACTGATTTTCTTAATTCTGCATCAGATTCTTCTACATCTTCTGGTTGATGTTCACGCATCATACTGTAATCAGAGCCCAAACAATAGTGGCATTAAAATAATTCGTACATATTTCTATAGGAATGGAAATGGAATGATAGAAAGCAATATTTTAACTCAAGGACACAAATAGCATGTACTGCCATTCGTCTACCTCCGGCACCGTTGACTACAATGTTAAGTTTTGTTTAATAATGCAGCAACCATGAAAAGTGGGGATTTATGAATTTTTTAGTAGGTGATGATAAGATGAACATAGACATGTGAACGTTTGTACCGCTAATTTAATATCTCAGATTCGAAGGAAAGTTTACAAGATTTGGCTCGCAGATCTAGAGGCGGTGCAGAGTGATATTAAATTAACTAGCATATCATTTCTGATAAAGAGGCTAGCTTAAATTTGCAGTTACCATGTGTTTTTCTTGGTATTTTCACCTAGTGTTGATCGATTTTGGAAATTTCAAAGGTGTGCATAAAGAAGTTGGCATTGGTTATGTTCAGATGAGAGAGTTCTGAAGTATGAGTGAGTTTCACCCAGTCAAAGGCTGGCATGCTCCCAGAAAGTACAAAATATAGCTTTGTTATTATCTTTCTCAGAAAAGATTAGTGATGGTGAAAGGTCATTGAGAAAATGAAGAATCTCAATAAACAAAGAAAGGAATTATTTTAAAAGGTTGACATTTCCAATATGATGTGGGCTGTTTTTGGCACCCATTGTTTTATGTCGAGTTCTATCCAAGGTAGATGAAGACAAACTACACTCACTCAGCTAATAAAATCATCAGGGTTCGTCTTGAAAATTCTGGTTTTGGTGAAATGATAGAGCAAGTTACAATTTCTTATCGTTGAAGGTTTTTTTTTTCTTTGTTTTTCTATATCATACTGAATTAACAGAAATTTGTGTGGTGAGAAAGATGCACGGGTCATCTAGGAGAACAAAGGGGAAGGTAAGATGGAGCAAACTGTATTCATTTTCGTGCTTTCGACCACACACATCCGATCCTGATTCTGCTCAGGAGCTCATCGGTCAGCCAGGATTTTCTCGGGTGGTTTTCTGCAATGAACCTCAAGTGCACAAGAGAAAACCTTACAAGTACACAAACAACTCGGTATCCACAAAAAAGTACACTGCTGTCACTTTTCTACCCAAAGCACTTTTCGAGCAGTTCCGCAGAGTTGCCAATTTGTATTTTCTTTTGACAGCAGCGTTGTCCATCACTTCTTTGGCTCCTGTTAAACCTGTAAGTTTGATTGCTCCGTTGGTATTTGTGGTGGGGATCAGCATGCTCAAAGAGGCTGTTGAGGATTGGTATCGGTTTTTGCAGGTAACTTCTTGCAAAACATAGCATGAATTCTGATTTTTCTCCTTGTATCATTTGAAAGCTTATATCACCCATTAATTATTAATTATTCACTTTATTTTCCATCATCTTTACATTTCAGAATTTGATTATATTTTTACTTTAAAGTGAAATTTAGATGGATTTTCTTGCTATGGTTATGTTACCATTAATTCTGTGCAGGACTTGAATGTGAACACTCGAACAGTAAAGGCTCATGCAGGAAATGGCTTATTTGTGGATAAATTATGGAGAGAGATTTCTGTAGGAGATGTTGTTAAGGTTAACAAGGATGAATACTTTTCGAGCGATCTTCTCTTGCTATCGTCCAGCTATGAAGATGGTGTTTGTTATGTGGAGACTATGAACCTTGATGGAGAAACGAATCTGAAAATCAAGAGATGTTTAGAGGTCACACTTGATTTGAATGAGGATGCAAAATTCAGTGAATTCAAAGCCACCACCCGTTGCGAGGATCCCAATCCAAGCCTTTACACCTTTGTGGGGAATTTAGAGTTTGAGAATAAAATATACCCCTTGGGCCCTTCTCAAATACTTTTAAGAGATTCAAAGCTTCGAAACACTGATTATGTTTATGGAGCAGTGATCTTTAGCGGGCATGATACGAAAGTAGTAAGGAATTCCACCATGTCACCATCTAAACGAAGCAGGCTTGAGAAAAAGATGGATAAAGTCATCTACCTTCTTTTCTCTATGCTTCTTTTGATCTCACTAGTGACTTCCATCGGGTCTGCTGTGGTCATAAAATCTGATATGAATCAATGGTGGTACCTTAGTTTGGAAGATTCTGATCCACTCTTCGATCCATCAAATCCTTTAAAATCAGGTTTTCTTCAGTTCATAAGGGCTCTAATATTGTATGGTTACTTGATTCCCATTTCTCTGTATGTCTCCATTGAAATTGTCAAGGTTCTACAAGCTAAGTTCATTAACAAGGATAAAAAAATGTATGATGAAGCAACCTGTAAGTCTGTCCAGGCTCGAACTTCAAATTTGAATGAAGAACTTGGTCAAGTAGAAATCATTCTGTCAGATAAAACAGGAACTTTGACTTGTAATCAGATGGAGTTTAGGAAATGCTCGATTGCTGGAATTTCGTATGGGGGTAACATAAATGAAGTTGATATTGCTGCTTCAAAGCGAATGAATACTGACATTGAGGCATATCGATCTAGTATCGACCAATCTGATACAACAAGTCAGAGCCTTGAAATGTCTGAGTTTTCCGTGGCTGATATTATCACTCAAGAGGCTATTCTTAGGGGTCAAGAAAATGCAGATAATTTGAATGCTAGAAACTCAAGACTCTCTGATGTGAGGAAAGAATCAGTTATCAGGGTCATCAAGGGTTTCAACTTCAGGGATGACAGGTTAATGAACAACCAGTGGATTTACAGGTCTGACTTGTTTGATATGACAATGTTCTTCAGAGTCATGGCTCTATGTCACACAGGTATACCCGTTGAAGATGGCCAAACTGACAAGCTTAAATATGAAGCAGAGTCCCCAGAAGAAGTTGCTTTTTTGATTGCTTCACAAGAATTTGGATTCCAATTTTTCCAGCGGACACAATCCCTAATGACCCTCAAAGAGCTTGATCCTTCCTCCGGGAAGCAGGTGAAGAGGTATGCCCACCCCCAACACCCCCCCCCCCCCCATGTCAAAAAGCGTTAAGCTAATGTCATGGTTTATGTTCAGGGAGTACAAGCTGTTGAATTTGTTGGAGTTCAGTAGTTCTCGTAAAAGAATGTCTGTAATAGTAAGAGATGAAGATGGTAAAATCTATCTTCTCTGCAAAGGGGCAGATAGGTGAGTCGCCCACTCACTCATTCCATTATTTGAATCCAGTTCTGTACAACAGCGAATGAATTCCACTTAAGTCATTCTGTTCTCATTTTTCAACATTTTTTTTCCAGCATCATCTTCGATAGGCTTGCAGATAATGGTGGGGCATACCAAGAAGCAACAACCTCACACCTTTCAAATTATGCAGAAGATGGGTTTCGGACTCTAGCATTTGCTTACCGAGTACTTGAGCTGGCTGAGTACGAACAGTGGAACTCAATATTTATGCAGGCAAAGACTACAGTAGGTCCTGAAAGAGGAGAATTACTGGAGCATGCAACTGAAATGATAGAAAAAGAACTAATTTTATTAGGAGTTGCTGCTGTTGAAGACAAGTTACAGAAAGGGGTTAGCCTTATCTCTTTCTGAGCGAGTACATGCATGTTTGGGATTGAAAGTAGAGAGTCTGTTTTATGGAACTGATGCATCTTTCTTGACTTATGCATCAGGTTGTAGAATGCATAGATAAACTTGCTCAAGCAGGGATGAAAATATGGCTGCTCACTGGTGACAAGAAGGAAACTGCAATAAACATCGGGTAAGGTTTGTGATTTGTGAACTTTTCTAGAAAAATACAAGCCCAATAGGAAAACAAAAGAAATGTGGACTGCCTTACTAATGCGCTCTTTTTTCTTCCTGTTTTCTCTTCTGTTCTGCAGATTTTCTTGCAGCTTGCTTCGGCAGGACATGATACAGTTCCATGTATGTTTGAGCAAAGAAACCGAGTCTAAAAACCAACTGAAGGTGACAATTTCAAAGAGTGATGTCATTAGTGCACCATCTGAAAACTAATAAGTTAGTGGAAAAGATAACAGAATGGTTACGCAAACCCCAAATACACTTAATGATGGATTGTTGTTTCCTTACTGTGAATTTGATTGGTAATTACAGATTTTCTTAGCTAGTAATAGATTGCATTTTCCTATTTTTTCAGGCTATGAAAGAGGAGATTTTGCACCAGATTGAAAGTTCATACCAAGTGATGTGCCAAGATAGCAATAAATATTCACCCTTTGCTTTGGTACTGGATGGAAGAGCTCTTGAAATTGCTTTGAAATCTGATGTGAGGGACCAGTTCTTACAGTTAGCTGTTAATTGTGCTTCTGTTATATGCTGCCGAGTATCTCCAAAACAGAAGGCTTTGGTAGGTTTTGCATCTTTTGAATACACTGATCACTGATGTATGTAGAATTGACACAATTTGGATGCACTACAAACAAGATTTGACTCAAGTCCACTTTGTTTCTAGTTTTTTTTTCTTTTTACTGAACAAGTTCTATTAATTTTTCCTCCAACTGGTTCGAATAAGAAATCCTTAAGATTTCTTAAACATCTTTCGATGAGCTTCAATGACTAGCATTTTCGAAATATTAGTTGCTCACAGACATTGGCATATCCAGATTACTCGATTGGTGAAGGAGTACACTGGTAAGACAACCTTGGCAATTGGGGATGGGGCAAATGATGTTGGCATGATTCAAGAAGCTGATATTGGAGTTGGAATCAGTGGAATGGAAGGGATGCAAGTAAGCCTCGCAATTCATTGCAGGAAAACCTTTCTGGCATCCTCTTTTGTCATTTTAAGCCGAATATTAAGTTTCATATCTCCGTTATTGCTTGCAGGCAGTCATGGCTAGTGACTTCTCATTGCCCCAGTTCCGATTTCTGGAGAGATTACTCATAGTCCATGGGCATTGGTGTTACAAGAGAATCTCTAAGATGGCGAGTTTCCATTTCTACCATATGTTAATTTACTATCTACATATTAAGGCTGCATCTCTTTCTTTGAACTCAAATTTCCATCCTCCTGCTACAGGTTCTATACTTTGTATACAAGAACATTGCTTTCGGCCTCACTCTATTCTACTACGAAATATTCACAAATTTCTCTGGGGATTCCTTATATGATGATTGGTATATGGTAATGTTCAATGTCCTTTTGACGTCATTGCCAGTTATATCACTTGGAGTCTTTGAGCAGGACGTTTCGTCAGATGTATGCCTCCAGGTAATGCTCAAGCAAGAGAACCTACATTTCCCTATAAACAAGGGAGAAGGAAGACTTCTAATGCATTTACATTTTCTGTCAAATGAAACAGTTTCCATCCCTTTACAGACAAGGGCAGAGGAACTTAATTTTTTCTTGGAGCCGTATTGTTGGTTGGATACTGAATGGCACAGTTGCTGCCTCAGTCGTATTCCTTGCAAACATATACATATTCTCTCCTGCTGCATTCAGACAAGAAGGAAATGTAGCAGACATCACACATTTTGGTGCCATTATGTACACATGTATAATATGGACTGTCAACTGCCAAATTGCTCTCATCATCACTCACTTCACTTGGATCCAACATCTTTTCATCTGGGGCAGCATCCTGTTATGGTACATTTTCGCAGTCGCCTACGGTGCACTCCCTCCAGACTACTCTCAACGAGGATTCAACATCATCACAGAATCGATTGGATCAACACCTAAGTACTGGATTGCTACATTTCTTGTTATAGTTGTTGCATTGCTTCCATACTTCACACACATTGCCTTTCAAAGACTGCTCTATCCGATGGACGATCACATAATCCAAGAAATGAAACACTGCAAGAAAGATGTTACAGAAAATCAGATGTGGCTGAGAGAACAACGAAACTCGCAGTGGAGCACTCAGGTTGGATTTTCAGCAAGAGTCGATGCAAGAATTCGGTCATTCAAAGAAGGGTTGAGCCTGAAGAGGATATCAATCTATAAGTCTGTGACAAACACTCCTTTTTATAAATCATGGACAAGCAGTCCATTATTTTCTTAAGTTGGCTGAAGAATGTATTCTTTTTTTTCCCCTTTTTTTAAAAAAATTATAATTCATTCATAGATTTACCATGTAAGCTAGGTTCACACCTCTCGATACCTCAATGACAAATTTACGTAAGTATATCCGTTTATTCTAAATGCTTGAATTGGGCGAACTATGCATATGGTCCTCTAAGTCTCAGATTTTGATCACATTGACCATTGTACCACAATTTTGGGTATTGCCAACCCCCAGTAATTCCAATTTGTGATCACACATGGTCCTCGTGTGCAATCATGCTAGCTAGATTGCTGCCGTATACAAAACTTTTAATAATATAACTAG
>Ga0325404_1007778_pt1 | contig 11139 bp, 5 predicted proteins | sample PopdelMetagenome_18_FD_205664 | JGI IMG/M metagenome (GOLD analysis project Ga0325404, IMG submission 205664) | Populus deltoides microbial communities from Bellville, Georgia, United States - Xylem-Control-R1 | ecosystem: Host-associated > Plants > Phyllosphere > Stem > Wood/Secondary xylem...
TATATATATATATATATATATATATATATATATATATATATATATATATATATACACTTTTAGATATAGAAATGATAAATAACAAAAAAGAAAAGAAAAACCTTAAAGAATATTACGAGCCATTAAATCATGGTCTTGATGTAGGATACACATACACCCGTGCTAATTTAACAACTCGTGTATTCTTTTAAATATATTCTTGTAAATCACTTTTTTATGTACAATTAAATTTAACAGTTTTACCAATAGAAATTTCTATTGATATTTATATTAATGTTTTATGATTATTTTATCGATAGAATCCCAAACATAAATTGTCCGTCAGAAAAATATTTGTTGGTAATTTTTGGTATGTCGGTAAGTCCATCATTAATAAACCACAAAGTGTTGAGCTCGACTGTTAACGAACTGCTGCACCTTTTTTTTACAGTCATCACTCCGCATGTGTGTTTCCACAAAAAGCTTCATTGGGCCTGGTTCACGTCTAAAAGTTGTAGTCTGCAAGATAAAAATATTTTCAATTAAATATATTTATAAATAACAACAAATTAAGTATAGATGTAATTAAAATAAATCTTATCATTCATTTTACATGCGAAATGAACAGAACAGAGCCACTAATGTGCGTGGTAATGAAACCATGAATTTGTCGACTTTGGTTCCCCGCACCGGACTATGACAGTCGTGTGAAACGCTCGGACATCATGTGCTAAATGTATTATGTTTATATAATCTTTAGGATGTATAGTGACCTGAAATCTTTTCAAACCATCACGTCATTCCAGCCTAGTAGAGTGCTTTTTTTGGCATATTTTTTAGATTTCTTTTGCGTCTCGTATCAAAAATCACGCAACCTATATGGTATAAATGAAGTATCTATGAGTAAATGAAAAATAAAATTTTAATATTTGGAATAAAAATATATATTGATTTTGATGTTACCTAGTTGCAACATGATTCTCCCAAACCCTTCTCTCAACATTATCATTTGCTCTATTCCACTTAAATTTAGCCTTGTAGTAAAAATTTATAAAAAGAAAAATTTCAGTAATTTTAATAAAATAAACGAATTAACATAATAAATAGTATTTTCAAAAAAGTAATGAAAACATTATTTCAATAACAACTACAATTGAAAGCAATTATTTCTAAGTGCTTAATATTTATGATCCTAAATTTACAAAAAAAAATTGTTCTAAATGGAATACAATACAAAATAATAATTAAATTTAATCCTGTATATTTAATTGAAATTGAACAATAAATTTAAAAATAATAACTAAAATTAAAAAAAAATAATGAAATATTATTGCAATAACAATTAAAATTCAACATAACTATTATTTCATAAAATTATAAAGAACAAATAATTGAAAAAAATAGAGACAAAAAATAAAAAAAAAATGCAAAAACAAATATAGGCCTAAGGAATGAAAATTTTTTACCTTAATAACGTGCTTAATTTAAGAGTTGAATTAGGTGTGATAAAAAAAAATACATTTTTAAAAAACCTCAGGAAAGAAGAAAAATGAGAAGAAAATACTTTTAAAAAATTCCCCATAAATACCTATTGATTATGCCGAGAGGAAAAAAGCTTGATTTCTAGCCTTGATGTTTGAGAGACAAAATCTAATAATAGACCAAAAAGGTGAGAATAAGAGAGAAAACTAAGATTTTAAGCTGAAAGAAAAAAAAAATGAAGGTTTGTTGTGCATGTGGAGCTTTTATATTAGGTTTTACGGACGAAATTATCGATTAGCAATTAAATATTATTATTTTTAAATAGTCCGTTGTTGATTCCGTCTGTAAAGTCCCTTTGAATTTTTTGATTTGCACTAAAAATTTCACAAAACCCTTAAGATTTTTTTATTCTGTCTATAATTCCACTGGTATTATATTAAACAATCAGTCAGAAATGCATTAATTACCATTGTGTTGAAATTCGCATTTCATCGATGATTTCATTGGAAATATTAAAAAATTGAATTGTCATCACTAACATATGAATGTGAATAGTTCCCATTGCCTCTGGAATATACCGACAGTTGGAACCCATCGGTATATCCGTGTGTAATTAGTTCCATGAACAGTGCCAGAGAGAAAGGGAACAATTTCCTTCACCCTTGGAATATACCAACAGAAACAGATCGTCGATATACCCTTGTGTAATTTGTTTCATGAAAAGTGCTAGAGAGAAGGGGAACAATTCCTTTCATCTTTGAAATATACCGATGAAAAGAGCTTGTCGGTATACCGTATGTAATTAGTTCCATGAACAGTTTTAGGGAGAAGGGAAACAGTTTCATTCGTCTCTGGAATATATCGATGGCCACAGCCCATCGATATACCTATTTGTAATGAATAAACAGTCAGTATTTCCATCAGTGTGAAACAGTGTTCGACAACTGATTGTATATGTATTCCCTATCTATCTTTCCTGCAAATACTTAAATTGATAACTGTATGTATAACATAAAACACCAGTTTACATAACAATAATAGAATAAATATTTTTTTGTAAAGAATTTTATTAATAAAATATTACATTATAGTTTATGGCATTACACTTTCGCGTTTTGCAAATTAGTTAGAGTTTTCTTTTTCTTTCTCAATTGACTCGTTGTTAGCTCCATCACAATCTCTTATGTTGATTTCATTGCTATCATCTTCATCTATTTATGCATGTTGGCTGGAGCTCAGAACAATATTCAACTCCTAAATATCAACATCAATAAAAATATTTTTAGCGATGTGAAAATTTGAATTTTCTTCTAAGTCAATTAATAGAGCAACTCGATATGCATCAACTAACTCACTAACTTGAAAGACATCATCTCCCATATTTGATTCATCGTTCTCATCTTGAACAACCTCGGTACAACTTCTTGGTTTAGTTTTCAATACGGATAACCAATCAACTCTTGAATGATCATTTCTAAAAGAATGGGTGTATGTGTAATAAACTTGATGGCATTGCTTGACAAAAAACAAAGACATCATTGACATTGCAGAGCTAGCTTTTGAATTAATTTCGACCAAACCATGAGAATCTACTATTATTCTTCTTTTAGTGGTGTCATACCAATAGAATTTGAATAAAAATACTCTATTATACTTGTTATAGTACTTCAATTCAATTAACTCTTCCAATTTCTCATAATAGTCAACTTCAAACTCATTAAAAGTCGATCTCTTAATATAAACCTCATTGTTATATGTCTTTCTACCCTGCCCATATTCTTCAATATGAAACACATGTCCACTGATGAAATACTTGTTATAGCACTTTACCTTTCTTTCACGATCCAAACGTAGTAAAGACAAAATAACATTAGCATGCCCTTTTAATTTATAAACCTAGTATATAAAGTACAACTATGAACAGTTAACAAAAAATGTGTAATGAAAATAAGTATCCTGATAGATAATAATAATAATAATAATAATAATAATAATAATAATAATAATTAAATAATACTTACATGTATTCTGAACCACATGGAAAATTATTTATCTCGTAATTGAAAGATTTGGAATTTGGTTAGCTGTGAGTTTTGAGACAATAAATATTGACGATGTTGCCTACAAGGTATTCAATAATGTATCGATTTATGATATTATAAGACATAAATTGTTCATTAATAACAAAGTTTAAGTAGTATATTTACTGAATAAAAAGGTCTCAATTCATTCCAGTTAGATAGCACATAATTATGTACTTGTCTGAATTCTATTTAAGACAAATATCTTACTTAGAAAATATTTTTTGGTATGGGTCGTTCAGAATGGGAGGATATTCTCAAGTTCCTACTCCAATGCACTTTACCATCACTGTCATGTCTTAGAATGTGATTGATTTTTATTCTCAATTGAGGCTCAAAATAATACGAGAAAAATGTTGAGATCTCTTTAACCATATAGGCCTTATATATCAAAGCCTCAACATGAGTCTTATTTTTAACTTTTTTTTCTTAAAGTTGAAGAAGTATCTGCATGGAATTAAACAAATGTTTTTATTTATAGAAAGAAAATGACAATAAATTTTTAATTACACTGCATGTGTAATCTCTAACCTTTCAAATGGATGCATCCATCTATATTGGACTAAGCCTCCTACTTTTGCCTCAAATGGTAAATGTATGGGTAGATACTCCATTGAGTCAAAAAACAATTAAGGGAATATCATCTCAGGTTTGTATATTATCTGGACGATATTTGTTTCAAGCCTTTCGATGTGTTGTGTTTGCAATTTGTTGGAGCATATATCTCTAAAAAAATAGTTGATCTCCATGAGTGTATCTCATATCCCCTTTGACAATAAATACCGATAAACTAATAGAATGGATGTTTGCATAAATACATGGCATTCATGGCTCTTCATTCCATACAATCTGCAATTCTCCAAATTAACCAACCTTGATAAGTTCGAGGCATGTTCATCAGGAAAACACAAACTCTTAAGCTATTGGTAGACAAGTAGCTGTGTATTATTGTCTAAGGCGAAACTTGCTTTAGGTTTTGCGACCCGTGACCCAACATAAACCAACTCCATATTTTTACGATGACAAAACAAAGCTTATCCATTCTAGTCTTGATGTTGTTCTTTATCTTCCCCTTCACATCCATAACCGTGTTGAAAATATTCTAAAAAACATTTTTTTTGTATGCATGGCATCAAGGTTATGATGAAGAAGATTGGTCTTCCAATAAGAAAGCTCCTAGAAAATACTTTGTTTTATCCAATTATGGGTCAAACCAAAACCAGAAAACTTATACTTATCGAATTGAAAACCAAACACAATGTTATTGTACATTGACACCACGTCATACAATTCTTCACCTGAATGATGTGGCGGTGCAACATCCTTTTCAACTTTGCCAATAAAAAAGCCCTTTTTGTTTTTTTATACCTATGATCCATTGGTTAGAACTGTCAGCGATAGTAAAAAAAAGATGTTTTACTGCCGTTTGTTAGCGTAAAGGCCTTGTTAATTTCCATGCAGTATGAACATGCTAGTTTTTCATGTGTGCGCCAACCAAAAACCATTCCATAAGCTAGAAATCATTGATAGTCCACATCAAAACTTTCTTTATCTAAAAATTATGCTTCATTGATATCATAAGTCAAAGCCTCGAATGACCACAACTGCGTTAACTCATCAATCAATAGTTGAAAACAAACATCTATATTTTGGCTCAAACTATTAAGATTAGGTATGACCATTGATAAAAACATGAACTCCGTCCTCATACACATCCTCGATAGCAAGTTCTAAACCGTGAGTATAACTGACCAACAAGAATAAGGAGCATTAAATGACTCGAATGAATCAAATCTATATGTACATAACCTAAAACACACATTCCTTGATTCCGCTGAAAACTGAGCATGCATATTGTTAAAGTGTTTCCATACTTCACCATTATAAGGGTACACCATTATTCCATCCACCGCATCATGTGATTGGTGTCATGTCATGTGCTTAACAGTCTTTGGTGACATGAATAACATCTGCAGTATAAGTGTGAATGAGAAGTATCTAAGTTTTTTTATGTGCAACAAGAGTCCTTTCCCTACTAGTTTTGGGTTTATAACGAGAATACTCACATGTCCTGCATTCGGTGAGCTCTATATTTTCAAGGTAGTACAATATACAGAAGTTTGGACACATGTCAGTTTTTTGGTATCCTAGACTAAGGGGTTTTATCATGGGCTTAGTAGTATAAAACTTCTTTTTTAGCCTGTTTCTTTCAGGTAAAATGCTTATTGTCCATTCGACAATTCTGTTATAATTCCATGATTCGATTTGATGGTGAACACTTGTGCAACGACCAATAATTTACTGTGATTTATGCAACCATCCCATAATAGTTTGTCAGAATCTTTCAAAAGATAAAAAAAACCTGGCCATGTTTGCATTAGGTTCCTTATCTACGATTGAACATTAACCAACATGACCCTGATTCATTCTCATCGCATCCATAACCATAGTCCTATAAGGATTACTATTTTCATCTACAACTCCATGAACATTGCTAGTACTAGAAGTTGACCTAATCATTTTTTCTACCATGGTCTTGTGAGGAACATATGGTTCTCCGTATGCATACCAATACATGTATTGCTCCATAAATATTTTTTGTAGAAGATGCATCGTTGCAACATCTGGATCGAGAAACTTTTTATTTTTACACCTCTTGCATGGATATCTAATATTGCCTCCACTAATAGTTCTTGGATTAGATATTGTGAAATTTATAAAATCCTAAACCCTATTACAATAATCCATCATTCGTAATTCTTGGGGTAAATCTCAATACATCCATGAATAATCATCCATAACTTCTATTGAATCTATATATAATAATGATGACAACATGTATTAATTAACTACGTTAACTAAATAAAATTTCAAAAATATTGGTTTAGCTCAAGATTATTCAATCTATTTTAATACTTCTATTAATTTATTATCAATTATCAACATAAATACAAATTTGTACACATTTACAAAAAATTACAACTCGACAATAAAATTGACAAAATATAAAATGGACCCGTTAAATAAGTCATTATTTATTTCATCACAAAACACTTAAGTGGGTAAAAAGTTTCAACAATTTAGAAACAAATACAATTTTACAAAATCTAAAACAAACCATAAATCCATACAACAAGTTTGTTTGAGAAAAAACAATAAAACAAATAAACATCCAAACAAAATACATATATTACAAAAATATGCAAAAAAAATTAACATTTTAAAAATGTGTTCAAATTAAAAAAAAGAAGTAGATTTGCTTACTTAAAATGGAGAATCCTCAATAGAATTTAAATTAGAACATGGATACTGACAAACTGAGTGTTGTGGTTGCTAAAAAAGTTGAGAGAAGTTAAGTTGTGTTGAGATTGAAGAGGGGGGTGGTTGTTTGTTGTAGAGAGAAATTTTACAAGGAAGAAGTAGAAATGAGGGAGGGGGAGAGAGGGGTCGAGTGTTAAGTCATAAATTAAATATTATCGACGGATTGACTAATATAATTATTTGATGGTAACTTTATAGGCAATTTTGTCGATATAAATGTTACATCAACGTACAATTTGTCTTTTTGAATCCCACTGTAGTACTGTCTGTAATGTCATTGCTATATACTGATGAAATTTTTCTTTCGGTATATTCACGGATGAATTATGCCGTCAATCTAATTCCATCGGTAACTGCATTTGTAAAAACTTACACATCATTGCACTGTTTGACTTTTTTTATTCTTTCAATTCTTATTGCGATTCCCTTGATATATACTAACGATGTATTCTTGTCGATGGTTGCCAACTGATTTAACAATGAAAAAATTTGGTCGGTGTTTCCTTTAACTATAGATAACAAACAGGTTATTAGCAAAAGTCTCAGACCACAATTATTTTTTATGGCATTTGTATGAAAATTCACTAAAATAAATACTATGATACACACACACACACATATAACAACGTTTTATAATTGACATTATTATATTTGTTTGGTGGCAATTATGGTATATCATTACAAACATTGAATATGAAGATTTTTATTAAAAAAACAAATGCCTTTATGTTTAATGTCAGTAAAATTGATATAATTACTTTTAAGAAGAAATAAATATATTTAAACGTGCATAATGAAGACAATTACTTAAAATGACATTATAACATGCACTTGCAAATGATATATACGAGATGGCATGCCTGCGCACTGTTGCAGGTTTATAAAAAAATGTACTTGATAGTGTTATAATTGTGAACCAACGCTAGATAAATAATAGAAACTAAAGGTATGATGGAACCAATATTTCATGATAGAAAAAAACGTTGTGTTGATGATCAAAAACTTAGAGACCGAACAAAATGATTTGTAGCAATCGATAGTGTTTTGTGAGGAAAGATACAATGCTTTCGCCACATGATTTAGCTTTTCTGTAATAAAAACAAAAATAATTACAAAGCTAAATTCTCTACCAATTTAATATTAAAAAAATCGATAAAGATAATTTTGAAAGGAAAAAAAAACCCATGAGAAAAAAATATTATAGCAATTGACAATGTTTTGTGATGAAAACTACAGTATTTTTCCTAATACAATCAACAAAGATAATTTTAAAAAGAATCATAAAAAAACCATTTAGAGAAATACTATAGCAATCTACAGTGTTTTATGAGGAAAATAACAATGCTTTCCCTATATGATTTAGTTTTATTGTAATTATAATTTTTAACCAACTTAATATTAAAAAAAAATCAACAACGATAATTTTGGAAAAAATCATAAAAAAATCATGTGGGAAAACACTGCAGCAATTCACAGTGTTTTAAAGAAAAAAAATTAAAAAGCTAAATTCTCAATCAAATCAATATTAAAAAAATAAAATCGACAAAGATAATTTTTGAAAAAAAATAAAATAAAAACACAAAAAAAAACAGGGACAAAAAAACCATGCTAGAAACACTGTAACAATTCACAGTGTTTTGTGATGAAAGCTACGGTGCTTCCCCACATGATGTAGCCTTATTTGTAATGACTTATAATTGTAATTCTCAAACAGCTTAATATTAAAAAATAAAATTGACGAAGAAAATTTTGAAAAAAACATAAGAAAAAAAACTATGTAAAGAAACACTGTAACAATCCACAGTGTTTTGTGAGGAAAGTTACAATGTTTTTCCTACATGATTAAGCTTTATTACAAAGTTAAATTCTAACCAGCTCAATATTAAAAAAATAACATCGAAAAAGATAATTAAAAAAAAAATATTATAGAAAAAGAAAACACAAAAGAAACTGGAAAAAAACCATTTGAGGAAAAACTGTATCAATCTATAGTGTTTTGTGAGGAAAGTTACAGTATTTTCCCCATATGATTTAGCATTACTTGTAATTGTAATTCTTAACTAGCTTAATATTAAAAAAAATAAAATTAACAAAGATAATTTTAGAAAAAAAACATAAAAAAACTATGTGGGGAAAAACCCTGTAGTAATCCGCAGTAATTTGCGAGGAAAGTTACAGTGCTTCCCTTACACATTGTAACTATAATTCTTAACCAACTCAATATTAAAAAATAAAATAAAAAAAATATAATTTTGGAGAAAATCATAAAAAAACAAAAACAAAAAAAAAACCATGTGGAGAAATACTGTAGCAATCAATAATGTTTTAAAGAAAAAAATTACAAAACTAAATTCTCAATAAGCTTAATATTAAAAAAAATAAAATTGACAAATATAATTTTAAAAAATAAAATAGAAAAACCATATGGGAAAACACCATAGCAATCCATAATATTTTAAAGGAAAAAAAATTACAAAGTGAAATTTTTAACCAACTCAATATTAAAAAAGTAAAATTGACAAAGATAATTTTAGGAAAAAAAAAAGAAAAAAGAAAAAAAACAGAAAAAGTGCAAAAAAAAAATAAACTAAAAAAACAAAAAAGTGACAAAAAACAATAAAACAATAAAAAAAGAATGCACTCTGGATTACTGTTGTAAGAGTAGCTCCAACCGAGCAGTTAAATGAGAAGCCAAACATCCTTTGCCTTTTATTTCTTCACTGTTTGCATTCCAACGGAGGAGCTAAACAAATAGCCAAAATGGCTATTTGTTTCCTTAACAGCCATTTCTACATTTAACTGTAGAAATGGCCAAAATGATAGCTGTTGGCCAACGGCTATTTTTATAGCTGTTGACCAACAACTTTTTTTTAAAAAAAAATATAGAAGAAATTTTCTATAAATACATGAAGAAAAAACTTGTAGTTTTAAATTTTTGTATTGTGCCTCACCCTTCTCTCAAATTTTAAAAAACAAGAATCAATTATTCTCCAGTTAATTATTAACATCGGTTGTGTTAATTAGCTAAAATTAAAAAGTATGTTTGTTTAAAAGCTTTTTCTATTTTTTTTATATCTCTTGATTTTTTAGACCTTTTGTTGTTAATTTAATATTTGTGATGAGTTTTATTTCTTTATTATTTTATATTTTTAATATGGGTTAAAGAAGACAATTTTTATTTATGTTGTTATCTTTGATAAAATTAAGAGGAATTAATAATGGTAGTTGATATTGATAAAAAGATAGAGTTACATATTTAAAATTTATTTTTGATTATCTGTTTTAATTTGAGGTCAATTATATTTTGTCTTCTTGAAAATGCAATTAAACTAGTATATCGATTCTCTTTTAGTTCCAAAAAATGGTCAAATTGGTATGTTAGAACAAGTAGGAGGCAATGCTTATTATTAATTCGCATGTATGAAAACTACAAAATTGCTGGACATTGAATGTGAGTTTCTTTTACACTCTCTTATAAGGTTTTAACTTGATTTTTTTTTTAATGTAGATTGATTCAAATTTTCCAAGCTCTTTTACCAACTTTCTTATGAGTGAGTTAGAAGATATTCTCTCTCAACCAAGTGATTCTAATCAATTAATTGATGACTTAACATGCTCGAATTTAAATGTCCATTCGGCAAAAAAATCACAAAGAAGTAAAAATTTCTCACCAGAGGAGGATTGTTTACTTGTCTCTGCATGGCTAAATACAGGCAAGGATCCAATTACAGGAGTTGAACAACAAACAAAACAGTTATGGGCTCGCGTACATGCTTACTTTGTAGAGAATGGAGGAAACTTGAATAATCGTTCACAAATAAGCATCTCAAGTAGATGGCAATAAATAAATAGAGAAGTCGGTAAATTTGTTGGATTTGTTACTCAAATTGAAAATCGTCAGTAAAGTGGAATGACAGAAGAATCAAGGGTAATGTTAATATTCATTTCTATGTTAAATTGTTTAACATATATTTTAACATTATTTTATTTATTTATTTTTTTACCAGATTAATGATGCTTGACAAATGTATTCTTCTTGCGTTGGCAAACGATTTCAACTAGAACATTGTTGGGTTATCTTAAGAAAAGAACCCAAATGGCAATTTAAGCGTGCAAGTCAACATCAAAGGTCAAACAAGAAACAAAAAGGTCATGTCAATGCAAGTCCGGCTTCATCAACTCCATCTACCCCTGATTCTGTTAGTTTAGGAGAAGATAGTGAACCATTGATTTATCAAGATAGACCAATCGGTCAGAAGGCTGCAAAGGAACGACT
>Ga0325404_1007784_pt1 | contig 11134 bp, 6 predicted proteins | sample PopdelMetagenome_18_FD_205664 | JGI IMG/M metagenome (GOLD analysis project Ga0325404, IMG submission 205664) | Populus deltoides microbial communities from Bellville, Georgia, United States - Xylem-Control-R1 | ecosystem: Host-associated > Plants > Phyllosphere > Stem > Wood/Secondary xylem...
GGCATAGCAGGATTTGCCGTAGTTATGATCACATATGGAAGCCTGGAAGGCAATAGTTGGCAATCTGGCTGGGTTTTGCACTCCCGCATTTTATATAGCGTGCCGGCCTACAATAATTCAGTTTTTCCCTGAAGTTGCTAGGTCGGGAAGACGGAGCACAGACTACAGTTCAAGACTTGAGGATTCACATGCTTCACGCCAATATACTCGTGAAGCAAAAAGGGTTAAAACTCTGGATTCAAGTCCCAACTTGAGCGTACAACAGTTACCATCTGGGCAACGTACAAAGAATATGGTCCAAACACTGTGTAACAGATTTATCTATCGAAGTAGATATCTGTTCTCCTTCAAACCCTCGTCACACTTCCCAGTTATCCCTGTTGAGATGTCCGAAAGAAACGATCTTTCAGGACATGCCATATTCAGCACGGTCTTCAGGCTTCCAAGATTTGGCTTTTCTTGGAGCTCAATTCCCTGGGAATCGGAGATTTGCTGGTGAAAGAACAAAGTCGTGTTAGAACTCAACCAATTTGAGAGAGGCCATTTAAAAGTTGCAAAATGTGAAAGTGAAGATACACGCTACTTACTACCTTTGTCAGCCATAATATGTAAGTTGCGGAATATATTGCCTGTGCTTGAAAATCCTCAAACTCATTATCGGGTATTGTTGAGCAGGAATTTGCGAGATGCAACTCATTATCCATAAAGATACCAATGTCAGCATTTATGCTGGATTTACATACACGGTAGTTAGATGTGTCACCAAGATTAGTTGTGAAATGCCTTATCCAAGAAAAGGCGAGGAAACGACGATGAAGCCACAAAGCCTGAAAAAGATAAAATTATGTATAAGAAGATACAAAGTGAAGTGTGGCTGGAAGTTGACCACTGGTGTTTAGGAACCATTAAGAATTCGCAGAAATTGGATATCTTCGTTTTACTTGAGGGGAGAAAGAAAAGATAAAACATCTACGACAAGTGAATCAATAATGAATTTCTTAAACCTGTGGGGCAACGTTTTGTTAGATGTACCTCTCTTCCTACATAACACTTAATCAATGCTTCATTCCAATCAAGCTCCTCCTGTCATATACCCACAGTATAACAATCAAAATATCAAAAAAACCCGGTTAAAAGTGGAATAAAAACATTTTATGAATTGTTTGCACTAGGATTTTCCTCAAAAGAAGGATTTTGCTTCAATAATGTTATTTTGTTATCCGCATTTTGATAGGTCCCAATCAAAGCTATGGAATTTTAATGGAAAAGATCATTCTCTCAGAGTGAGAACAAACCACAGATATGACGGGCTAATAATGCTTGTTCTCTTTATTCTCATGCATGAGTTATATACAAACCCATTTTGTGACTTCAATACCGAAATTAAAGGACCTACAAAGCCTAATGCTTATCCATGCAACACACTAACAGAAAGCTAATTAACTCTCTAACAAAGCCTAATGCTTATCCACTAACAGAAGCTAATCATCAAGCATACAAGAAATCTTAGCCTTCCCCACGTTAGAAAGCTAATCCTGATAACTGGGGTTTTGTTTCCTTGATCTCCACGGCACCATCTTCTTAACACATGTCCAATAAAAGAAACAGAGCTTGTCTCCAACATCTTGACCCATTTTTTTGCGTAAGACTACAACAATGCAGTCAAATCACCAAGAAAATCAAAGGAAAGTGCTAGGTTTATTTGAGGCAAATGTAATCTAACATAAAAAGAAAAGGTTATAATATTCCCATTCCCATATTCATAAAACTCAGAAGAGTTACTGATGAGCTGATGTACTTGGAAAGGTACCAAGAATTAGCTACATATGATCATAAGTGCACTAGAAACACAGAAACAGAGCAGACAAGCCTTCATAAAATGAGCAGTGATTGATGAACAGCGTGCAGAAACGTTATACCTGCCAGATTCGATAAATTTCATCATTTCCATCAGATGTTCCATCTTCTAGTTTATGGCAGTGATCCTCCCTGATCCTGAGCATCAGCCGCTGCATTTAATGAAAACTCATCAATAAATTTCTACATTGTTTTTTTTTTCAAAGAGGCATTGGATTTCATTAGAAGGGCCCCCCCAAAAAATCCATCAATAAATTTCTACATTGTTTTTTTTTTCAAATAGGCATTGGATTTCATTAGAAGAGCTATGATAGTCCCCCCCTAAAAAAAATGTTTTATTGCTTTTTCAGGGGTTTATCTTTCTTTTGAACTCTTCAATATCAGGCTCAAAAGTTTGAAGAGGAAAACTCACAGTGCGATAATGAAAGCAAGAATTATCAGCAACATGTAATCCAGCCCAGTTTCTGGATTTCTTCAACTCATGCAGCACCTGCAGGCAAAGTGGATTCATATATAATTCAAAAAAACCACGTACAACAACTAAAAATTTATAGTTTACAAATCTAACAAAAACAACTCAGCAGGAAACCATTCAAAACCAGGAAAAAGAGCCAACATAGCTTACTCTAGTGATAATCTAAGCTATGAAGGCTAGCATACAGTATTACAATGCACATTTAAGGGGGCAAGGTTGGCCCGAAAATGTTTTGCTACAGCTACATTCTAAAGCATTGATACAAAGCAAACACTTAGTGACCTGTTCTGTTGTCATGTATGAAACTAACCAGCAACGATGATTCCATGCACGATAATTCATTTTTGATCTCTGCAAAACAAGTGGGCAGGAAATCATATTACGACCACACCTCACTGGTGCATTCCTCATCACATAGTTTATGGGATGTCTCATCAACTGTTATGTGCCAAAAATCATTAGTTTGACCACAATTTTACAGGAAACCCAATCAAGAGCCGTTATAGGAAGATTATTTCTGATGTCTCTGGGAAGGGTTAGAAGAAACAAACTAAAATGCAACAGAAAAGAATATAATAGTTTCTACTATTAAATATCATATAAACCTTCATCTATTAATAATATCAACATCCTGAACTGAATTTAAACCTCAGCTATTTTCTCCACTAGCTCAGATTCTTTCCCTACAATATCTTGCATAGTTGAACATTTTCCAGCAATCATCTTGATCACCCACCGCCTGCCAATTTATTTATACATCCATAAGAGTTGGGTTTTATGCTTGAAAAGAATTATGCCTAAATACACGTGACGGTGAAACAGTTGATAACTGTTGAATTACATATAGAGCTTGGTGGAAAATCAAAAACACAAAATAAAAAGTATCATCATATTAAAAACGAAAAAGAATAGCTTATATATGTTACCTGTGGCACCATGCCTTTTCACTTTTGGGAGAGTATGAAAGGACTAGGGCCGACAAGAAAAGTTCATCCAAAAATATCAACATATGCTGCTTCTTTGACACAATTAACTTCCTGCATGACAAATACGAGGAACAAACATCATGGTCATGGGTTCATGGTAAGAATAAGCAAGAATGAAAATAATTAAATGAATGGAGATACAGATGCACACACAAACATATCAATATAAACTTGAGCAGAAAGCTGGAAATACCTGAAATTCCATGCAGTCCCAAAGTCACAGCTTAACAATAAAAGCGCCTTGCTGTGCTTCATGACCTCACTTTCAAGATTACCCTCATCCCAAGATGCATCAGATAGATTCTCATGCCTCTTATATTGGCTAATTGCATGCATAAACACATCTTTGACCGCCTTATACAAAGGAAGGAGAACATCTGTTGAAATTGCAAGCTTATGATCCCTGCTCCAAAAATTTGCATCTTCATGTTCCAAGGAGCTGCTCGCTTCTTTATTTAATGTGACAAATTGGGATGGGTGAATAAATCCTACTTCATCACTATATTCAAGAATATCAACAACGTAAAAATGCATATTCATAGTGTGAAAAGGCAAGAAATAATCAAACGTTTATGGACATGTGTTTGTAAAATTCTTACATGAGAGGATCAGACTCCAGAATGAGCTCAAATTCATTCAAAAGACTCAAACTGTTTCCTTTCAAAATCATAGATTCTTTTCTCATCTCTGCTGAGTTGACAGGAAACTGCCATAAAGTAGCAGAATGGCAATTACAAATAGATGGGTATATTGATATACATTTTGTGAACTGAAGTCACTAGGTCACAGGTACAACAAGGAAATAAAAAGAAAAATCAAAGAGAAAAAATTGAAGACAACTGTTTCGAAAATAGGGAAAAAAAATTAGTCAAAAGCCCAATAACAGTAAAACAGCTCCATGTTCAAGAAAAAAAAGAGACTTCTCTATTTATAAAACTACCTAGACATGTGGAGGAAATTGACTGAGGATATAAACCTGGTTTTAGGGGCTTAGCAAAGTGGTCATGACATTCAGAACTCAGTCCATCCCAGAGCTTCAAACAAACATGCATGAACAAAATCCTAAAGCTAGACTTATTTGATGATTAACATGACAGCCAAGCATTCCAGCAAAAAAATTTAGTTTCCAAAAAAAAAAGAAAGAAAAGATCGCAGACCTTAGTCAGTTGTTCCCTGCGGATTTACAGGGGACTAGCAAAACCCATGCCTCTAAAAAAAAGGTGCTTATCACCCATTGATTACGCAAGATTAATCAAAACTTGGTTTCAACCTCCATACAGGGCTCAGCAGGTATTATAAGCATTCCAATCAATCCAAATCCACAGAGACAAACCCAGCAAAACATGAATATACCACCAAACTTTTATATCAAAGTACATGAAATGCAAGCTCAAGAACTAAGCAAAGCAGGGTAGGAATTATAACTTCAAGGAGAAAACTCAAGACAAACAGCCCCTATAGGGTATAGACTCCTTGCCTTTCTCTTTATTTATTTCACCCTTTTCTCAGCTCACAATGGCTAAACAAAAAGAAAAAAACCAGGCCTTTGAATTGCAATCTTTTCCACCAAGAGAACCACCAGGAAGCCCTCAGGGAAAACGAATCCCCAATATTTTCAAAACCAGAGAGCTCCCACCGAAAACTAAAGTCAAAACCCCTATTTATACCAAAAACAAGGAAACCCTAATCCTCTCTCCTCTGGCCCGTTAACTCAATCTCAACCCTTCAAATTACTAGCATTTTGCCCTAGGAATCAATAATTGTATACTAAATTATCAAATGTCTCTCATCAATAACAAATCAATATCATTTTAAAGCAACCGTGACAATGGAATAAGATACCATCTATGGATTCCATAAAATAAAACAGCTTTCATAGTCCATGGTGATCATAGATATCCACTTCAAATCTTTATTAAAATCATAGGCCTCTTCCAAGTTTTGAGCTTTCACGTGAAACAAAAGGAACCCACATGGAAAAGAACTGAACTTTGCAAGTGGAAATAACAGTACCTGTAACTGTAGCAGAGATGATTCCTTCTATTTCTTACGCTTCACTTGTTTTGAGAAATAAAAGGCGCTTCCATCTCTAGTAGCAAAAAAGAAAATCTTGAAACTTACTATCTGGTCCCTGTTGTTATATGACATATGGAAAAAGACCCCTTTTTTCAATAGAAAAAATATAGACACGCGTCAGGAGCTGTTGCGAGTGTTTTTAGCCTGCCTCCTTCTCTTAACCATGAATTTTTTATTCTTTTTTTTTTGAAATCTTTTAGCCATGAATTGACAGAAAAGAAAAGGAGAGAGAGAGTTTCTTGATTTTTTGTCATCATCATCAAAAGGGATCTTTTATGGTGATTGTCCAAAAACAAAACTCTACTCTACAGAGCTCTCAATCTCTTTTTCACCTATGAGTTTTGCCCATTGCTTTTTTTTCTTTAAATTCGAAGCATGCTAGCTTTTCTTTCCAATCAAATGTTTTTGATTTCATGATCTTAGACATTGATGATTATATATGTTTCTTTCTTCTTCCTTTTTCAGTAAATTGTTCTACATTGATTGATACATGCTAAATATTTCTTCTTTTCTTTTGGATTTATTTTATTGATTGTTTTCCAAAGTTTTGGCATTCAGAAAATTTTTGGCTTGTAGAGCATTTCAATTGGTTTCATAAATTATGGATCATATTGTTGGGGGAAAATTCAAACTGGGTAGAAAGATCGGTGGAGGATCTTTCGGGGAGATTTTTCTTGGTCAGTTCTTCTTATTCTTCTTCTTCTCATTATATTATGTAATTGCAATTTTGTTTTGAAAGAAACTAATGAATATCGCTTATGGCTTTAATTTGTACAGGGATTGATGTGCAGAATGGAGAGGAAGTTGGCATAAAGCTGGTATTTGAATAACGTTCATTTTTTGTTTGAAATTTTACCTTATTTTAATCTTCTTTATTGGAATTTAATGTATTGGGCGTTGACTGCTAAAGAGGGGTATGCAATGTAAGAAATTAAGGACTGATGATTCTCTCTGATCAATGCCTCTTGAATGGCCATGAGATGTGCAATGTGCCTTGAATTGGAATATTTTTCCTTTTTCTTTTTCTGAAAGAGTATGCTTGGTTCAGTTTGATTTGAGTTTATTTTGGTAGTGCCATTACTACTTGAATGCAAGAATTATGTAAAAGAAAAAAATGCATACAAACGCAAGAATTCTTGCATGGAAGGTGATGTAGCTGCATAAGTTCTTGCTATGGCATGAACAAACTTTTGAACTGTGACATGCATTAATTTGGTAGAGAATTTCAGCCAGTCCTAACCTTTATAAGATTCTTCTTTACCGTCGTCAAGAAGGCATTGTTTTTTAAAGGAAAAATTAAGTCACGTAATTGTATTGATGAAGTGTATGTAATTGAATATCAAGAAAACAAATTGAGATCCATCTATTGATTTATCTTAAGTTTTATCTAAGAACACATTTTTCTTTCTCAAGCTCTCAGCATATATTTCCTTTTTCCTGTTAATTTTAAGGAACCTGTAAGGAGCAAGCACCCTCAGCTTCACTATGAGTCTAAAATTTACATGCTTCTTCAAGGAGGAAGTAAGTCCTCACTGTCTTTCCTTCTTGTTATTCTTAATGTGGTACAATAAGCTATAATAAAGTGATAGATGTCATTTTTGCACTATAATTGAATGATTATCTCATTTATTTTTTATGCAGTGGGAATTCCTCAACTCAAGTGGTTTGGTGTTGACGGTGAGTACAGCATCATGGTTATTGACCTTCTTGGGCCAAGTCTTGAAGACTTATTCAACTACTGCAATCGGAAGCTTTCTCTGAAAACAGTGTTGATGCTTGCAGATCAATTGGTATGTGTCTACTTCTCTTGGAGGAAGTTATTTCCCTTGGCTCAATGAGCTTCCTCTTTGATTAGATCATTAATTTTCTTAGTTGTTTATTTTAGATTAACAGGGTTGAATATATGCACTCAAGGGGCTTTCTTCACCGTGACATAAAGCCTGATAACTTTCTTATGGGTTTGGGACGTAAAGCCAATCAGGTATGTTAATATGCTGCAGTTCATGTGACTTTATCTTCAGTTGCAATTTCAAATTTTAAAATTCTGGAGTGGATCTTGGTTCAGTTAAAAACATTAGAGAGTCTTATTTAAACCATAGTTTTGTAATTTAAATATCTTAGTGGGATGTTGTCAACTATGGAATTTACCTCTTTGCAATTTTCCAAGACTTTTTTTTTTCATTCTTTTTTTTTTCAAACTTCATTATTGTGATGCATTTGCATGCTTAGGATATTAGATATAACAGTAAAATAACAAAAAAATTGTAGTTGTAATCGAGAGATATCTATTATGAATATCCTAACTAAATGATAAATATTTTCACTTACTGTTGGGCATAGTGAAGCCATAATAATATGGTGCTACTATTAAAATAAATATAAATTAGTTGATGAGATTGTTAAAATATAATTAAATACCCTTAGATATTTGGTATTTCTCAAATTGATTTGTCTTTATTTTCTGAAGAGAATTATGAAGTCCAATTGGAATTTGGTTCCCTAGCGGAAGTCCTGATTTTATTGAGAGTGAGAACATCTTCTTTACTTATTTCTGCAGTTGGTGGTTATTTCATTGTTAGTAATTATGCCAGGTTTATATTATTGATTATGGCCTTGCAAAGAAGTATAGGGATTCTCAAACTCATAAGCACATACCATACAGGTACTTCCAGTTACTATGCTTTTCCTTTACATTGTGTTCCCTCTCTTTTGTAGAGAAATTTTATAGTACTCCAAAAGTAATCAATAGTTACTCCATGGGTCCATCTTGAGGAGAGAAACAAATACAAAGATGAAAGCAAAAGGAGCATACGAGCCTACTAAAAGACCAAAAGTATTAAAGAATATTTTCACTTGGGCTAAAAAATAATATTTTTAAATCTCTCTTTCTCCTTTAGAGTAACTATTTATAGTCATTCCTTGAGTATCTATTGTATTGTGTAGTGTATTTGTCCCCCCCCCACCCCACCCCAATCAATCTTATTTATCTATTTATTGAATTTGTGCATACAACATACTATTCAAAAGGTAGAGGGATAGGCTGGTTACTCGTTTGGAAAGTGCTTAAGTGAAAATTTTGGTGAGCATTCAGATAAACTGATTGGATTGGATGTTACCATCTCTATCAAACTCTGCTCAAAATTAGTTGTACTGGGATTGATTTTTCTTATATTTAATTTTACTTTGGTGCATAACTAATTCTTGCTTTAATTAATACAACACATCAATTCAATGACAAACAGAAATCATTAGGGTTTTCATTTTCTTTTTTTCAATATTGAAATGATTTACCACAATACTGGTTTGCATTCCCATGCAAACCACCATTGGGCATTATTACTAGACTTATAATATATTGCTTATAAAATTGTGAATTTGTTGTATCTTCTCAGGGAAAATAAAAATCTTACCGGCACAGCTCGATATGCTAGTGTTAACACTCACCTTGGAGTTGGTAAGTAAAGTCTTATATCAATTGTTGATTTTATTACTTGGCAGCGTTTTAGATTAATTTATGCATCTAATTATTGTGTTGCTTGGTTAACAGAACAAAGTAGAAGAGATGATTTGGAATCTCTCGGTTATGTGCTTATGTATTTCCTCAGGGGAAGGTTGAACATATAATAAATGTTATGTTAGTCCTATTTAATTTTTGCTTTTAGAGTCTTTCATAGGATCAAATACAAGTTGTTGATTTGCATCATATTCTAAGTTTCATGAACTGTTGGCATCAGCCTTCCGTGGCAGGGTCTTAAAGCAGGGACAAAAAAGCAGAAGTATGATAAAATCAGTGAAAAGAAGACCTTAACTCCTATAGAGGTAATACTGCGTTTTGACATGACACCTTCTTCTACTAAAGCATACCATTTCATGTTATGTTTGTTTTATTTTAATATGGAAGAATGTGTTAATTGATCTCTTAAACCCTGCTTTCTTTTCTTTTCTTTTCTCTTGCCAATGTTTATCTTGTCGCAAAAATAAAAATAAAAAAGACAGAATTGCTTAAAGTTCCAATAATCTTTTGACAGGTTCTTTGCAAATCATATCCATCAGAGTTCATATCATACTTTCATTATTGTCGATCATTACGATTTGAAGACAAACCGGATTATTCATATTTGAAGAGGCTTTTTCGTGACTTATTTCTCAGAGAAGGTAAAACATGGAGATTGTATTTATTAATTTAGTTTATCTTCCCTTAATATAGCATGGGCAAGGAATGCTTTGATTGACAAGTCATTTCCTATATTTTCTTGTCTCTTCCTGTTGGTAATGACTGCTACCCCTCGCATTCGAGAGTGTGACTCCAGTGGCCTTCATCATTAGAATAACAGATTTTGTGCAGGCTATAAAAGTAGTTTGGCCTTGCCTGGTTCCTAAGCAATGCAAATCCTGACATGGATTATTTGTGCAGGCTATCAATTTGATTATATATATGACTGGACAATACTGAAGTATCCTCAAATTGGTTCCAATTCTAGACAAAAGGTTAATGTTCGTCACTTTTATAGTGTTGACTTTTTCTTTGTTTGATATTTATAATATATTTTGTATGTTTCAGCAGCCTAGTGCAAAGGCAGGATCAAAACTTCGACCATCTACTGAAAAAACAGAAAAGGCTCCAGGTGTGTTCCTTGTCGAGTTAGGAAGGTATAGAGAGGAATGTTAAGCTAGTTTTGTTTATAAAAACTTATGTGCATGACTGTGTTGAAATAAAAACATGATTTCTTAATTACATGATAAACTTGCCATTATTAGCTAGATTAAAATTTATAGTGATTAGCATTGAGGCTTTGTTCCTTAAATTGGACTTCTTCAACTTCCTTTTTGCGGAATATGAAATGACTTTTTTGTTTCTATTTACTTGTTTTAACTAGTGGGAAAAGAGATGCATGATAGATATTTGGGTGTGGTTGAAGTGTTGGGTAGAAGAAGTGCTTCCAATGTTAATGTTGATCGCTCGAAGCACAGGCCATCGGAGAATGTTTCACCATCAAAGGAAGTGGTAAGTAATGGCATCCAGAAAATGCTACACTTAATACCTTTTCCTAACGTGTAACATTACCACTTTGAGGATGTAGATACAAAAACTCTAGAATTCCTGGTTGGTGATGTTAAATTCTGCTATAAATATGTTTTCATCTTCTCCAGCGATCTGATTTGGATAGAGGCCGCACTTCTTTCTCTCACAATGGAAGTATGTCAAGAAAGGCTGTCGCTTCAAGCAGCAGAATAGGCACTGCTGTTTCGGCTAATGAGAGTAGATCAAGTTGGCTGTTTTCGAATACTAATCGCCTGCCTACCACCCAAAAAAACCGTTCTGGAGTTGAGTCCAAAATGGCATCAGTTTCTCATGGAACCCCTACAAAAGGCACCCGTGAGGGCCATCTTCGAAGCTTTGAGAATCTTTCCATTGGCACACAGAAGAGGAAGCAATGAACATTATTACATTACTTTTAGTAAAAGATGGTGCTTTTTATTTATGATGAGACAATACATGTGTTCTTGTTTCTTTGCATGTAACGCATATTTATTCAAGCTTTTTCGTTTTGATAAAATTATGTTGCATTTTGCCTTTCTAAGAAATCTGCATGTGCAACACCCGGGTGACGTACATCTTGTTTCGACGTAGTTCTGTGAAGCAACCAAGAAGAAAATAATAAGTTCTCAGATGATTGGACATTCCAAATCTTACTCTTTGTTCTCGTTTTTCAAGAATTTGTCCTCTACGTTTTTGGAT
>Ga0325404_1007785_pt1 | contig 11133 bp, 6 predicted proteins | sample PopdelMetagenome_18_FD_205664 | JGI IMG/M metagenome (GOLD analysis project Ga0325404, IMG submission 205664) | Populus deltoides microbial communities from Bellville, Georgia, United States - Xylem-Control-R1 | ecosystem: Host-associated > Plants > Phyllosphere > Stem > Wood/Secondary xylem...
TCACAATTGGCAACTTTGAAAAATAAGGAAATTCTTCTTTCAGAATTAGGTAAGCTTAATATTTAACATTGTACTTCCATAAAAAAGTTGAACCTATTTCAAACATGCCACACAACACTATAATCACAACATACTTTAATAATCGCATCATGCAACTAGTCACATAACTACAAGCATTTGGATTATTAACAAAACACTAAAAGATGTGTTGTTTTTAATTTTCACCATTTTACTAAGTATTATTCATTTTAATATTGCTTTGTTTTTGTTTTTTATCCTATATATTTTTTAAAAATTTTAATTTCATCTTTTAAATTTTGGTTTGTTGTAATTGGATTTCATAATTTATTTTGATTTGTTTTCTATCAGGTCATCTTAACCTTATGAACCAGGTTGCAAGTATATTAACCTAGTTGACTCGATTATTTTTATTTTTGTTTTTTATTGATGTGTTTTTCATTTTCATTCATTAGTATTTTATTAATTGAGAATTATGTTTCATTATTTGTTTTGATATGGTTTTTTGAGGTTATCCTGATCTCATAACTCTGGTCACAGGTTTGGTGTGTTAATCTGAGTTGACTCCGGTTATCTTTTATGTCCTTTATTTTAATTAAGTGTTTTCTTGAAATTCATCCTTCAACAATAGGTTGATTTAAGAATTGAATTTCATGATTTATTTTGATTTTCTTTCGATGCAGTCATCCCAATTTCATGACTTGAGTTGCTAGTTCGGCAAGTTATTCTTAGGTTGACACTCATGTTGTTTTTGCTTTTTTTTAATTGATTTTTTTTTCAGTTTCATCTTTTAACATTGAGTTAACTAAAAATTAGACTTCATAATTAGTTTTGATTTATTTTTGTGGAGCTATCATGGTCTTACAATCATGGTTACAAATTTGACATGTAACCTAGGTTGACATTAGTTGATTCAATATGATGTTATTTCAATATTTTTTAAAAAATATATATCTTGATTTTTTTAGTCAAACTATATTTTTGCTAGTCATCTGAATTCTCTTTGTACCAACCAAGTTGATCAGGTCACATCGGGTCAATTCATAATTTTTTTTTCTAATAGGAAAAACATTAGTAATGCCTGAATTTTTTTCAACGTTAAAAAAAATTGATCTAATCTGCAGTGTAATGCAGACCAATGATTTAGTTAACTATAATCTAAAAAGCGTGGGCAAAACATTGTAGCCCATACCACTGTAGACACAAACTCATTGCATTGTGGACTGCCACAATGCAATTTTTTATCTGTAAATTTTATTTTAGCCCTTATAGGATCCAATTGAAGGTCAATTTAAGTTAATTTGCTACAAAATGATGAGATTAAAAGATAAAAGATCAAAGTAAAAAAAGCGGAGGCAATGAGTGATTTTTCGAACTTGTTGTGAAACATTCATTGTAGTCCTCATACTTTTTGAATTATAAATTTAGATACTCCAATTTTCAAAATTCCAAGAAAAATCAATTTTGGTCCAAAACTTGATTTTTCTAATTTTTCAGTTCTTGGTTTGAGAGAGGAGGAGAAAGTTATCGGATTTGAGCGGTAAAGGGAGAAAATTGCTGGTTGACACAGGTTTCAGTTATTAAAATAATTGATCTTTGTGTTAACAAGTTTCGTTTGATGAGGGAATGTAAACACCCAACATAAATGAAAGCCAAAAATGATCCCACCGTCACCGCTGATTGTTGAATCGGCAGCAACATAGTTTTTCGCTGCCGATTGCCGAGTCAGTAGTGACACAGTTATTAGGAGTTAATAAGGGGGGAAAACCAGCATTGGAGTAACCAAATAGAGGACAAGAACAAACTTAAACCAACACCCAAACACCCCAGCTCTTTAAGAGGGGGTATAAATACAAGGAGGAGAGAGAAGGTGACCCTTCCTCTTCCCAAAAGTTTGTCTCCAACAGTTGCATGCTCCTTTTTCCCCTTCCTTTTTCCTAACAAAAATTTAAACTCAGCCAGCTGCAGATGCCTCTGTAAGCGTGAGTGAGTGAGAGAAAGAGAGAGTTGAGAGCTTGAGAGAAGGTTGAACAGCTGCTTAGAGGGAAGGGGAAAAGGCTGGAGCCACCGGGAATAAACTTACATAGAAAAAAGAACCAATAGATGAAGAAGAAGGGGGAGAACCTGGAGAAGCAAAAAAGGAATACCATTAAACTGTCCTAGATCCACTTAGATTCAAAAGGTATGGGCCACGTAGTCTCTTTCCTCTTGTTCTTGAGACCCCATAACCGAAATGACGAAGAAGACTCTCAGAAAATTGACCAAGGACCTTTAGGCTAGCTGTGAAGGAAATTGAAATCAACTAAGAGGACATGGAGATAGAAACGAAATGAGGCCAATTACTAGAACACTTAATAAAGAAAAATAAATAAATTGAATGAATAAAACATGGTAGAGGGTCGGCCATAGCTGAAGAGTTGGCTAGAATGCATTGTGTAATAATATGTATGTGGGTGTTCATGTTCAAATCATGTGATTGCCAGAATTTAATGACAGATTATGTGTTATAATTGAATTGGCATGTGTGTGTTCATGCTAAAATCATGTGACTCTGTTGGAATCTAATGACAAATTATGTGCTGGAGTTGAATTTGCATGTGTGTGTGTTCATGCTAAAATCATGTGACTCTACTAGAAACTAATGACAAATTATGTTGTCTGCACTGAGTTAGCGTTCGCTGCCAAAATTGTGTTGTGTGCATCAAATTAGCGTTCGTTGTTGAAAATTGTGTTGTCTTCAACGAATTAGCATTCACTGCTGAAATTGTGTTATTTGCAGTGAATCAGCGTTTGCTGCCAAAATGGTGTTCGTTGCAGTGAATCAACATTCGCTGCTGAAATTGTGTTGTGTGTAGTGAATCATCGTTCGCTGTTGAAAATTATGTTGTCTGCAGCGAATCAACGTTCGCTGTTGAAAGTTGTGTTGTGTGTAGTGAATCATCGTTCGTTGTTGAAAATTATGTTGTCTACAGCGAATCAGTGTTCGCTGCTGAAAATTATGTTGTCTGCAATGAATCAATGTTCGCTGTCGAAAGTTGTGTTGTGTGCAGCGAATCATCATTCGCTGCCGAAAATTGAATTGTCTGCGGAATGCTAATTTCAGCAACGAATGCTAATTTGCTGCAGACAACTCAATTTTTGATAGTGAACGCTGATTCGCTGGACACAACATAATTTTCAGCAGCAACTCTGATTCACTGCAGACAACACAATTTTCAACAGCAAACACTGATTTGCTACACAAAACACAATTTTGGCAGCGAACGCTAATTCGCTGGAGACAACACAATTTTCGGCAGCGCACAATGATTCACTGCACACAACACAATTTCAGCAGCGCACGATGATTCACTGCACACAACATAATTTTTAGCAGAGAACGTTGATTTGCTGTAGACAACTCAATTTTCGGTAGCGAACGATGATTCACTACACACAACACAATTTCAGCAGCGAACGCTAATTCGCTACAGGGAACATAATTTCGCCAATGAAAGCTAATTCGCTTTATACAACACAATTTTGGCAGCTGCAGACAACACAATTTTGGCAGCGAACGCTGATTTTGTTGTAGACAAGACAAATTTTCGGCAGTGAGTGTTGATTCTTTGCACATAACACAATTTAGCAGCAAATACTGACTCGCTACAGACAACACAATTTTCAGCAGCGAACACTAAATCGCTGCAGATAACTCAATTTTCAGTAACGAATGCTAATTCGCTACACACAACACAGTTTCAGCAGCGAATGCTGATTTGCTGCACACAATACAATTTTGGCAACGAACACTAATTCGCTATAGACAACACAATTTATCATTAGTTTCCAGCAAAGTCACATGATTTTAGCATGAACACACTCATGCAAATTCAATTCCAGCACATAATCTGTCATTAGATTCAAGCAGAATCACATGATTTTAGCATGAACACACATATGCGAATTCAATTCCAACACATAATCTGCCATTAAATTCCAGCAAAGTCACATGATTTTGGCATTAACACACACATGTAAATTCAATTCTAGCATATAATCTGTCTTTAGATTCCAGCAGAGTCACATGATTTTAGCATGAACACACATATACGAATTGAATTCCAGCATATAATTTGTCATTAAATTCCAGTAGAGTTATATGATTTTAACATGAACACCCACATGCAGATTATTACACAATGCATTCTAGCCAACTCTTTAGTTATGGCTAACCCTCTATCATATTTTATTCATTCAATTCATTCGTTTTTCTTTGTTAAATGTTCTGTATATTGGCCTCATTTCGTTTATGTTTCCTTGTTCTCTTAGTTGATTTCAATTTTTTCTTCACAATTAGACTAGAGGTCCTAAGTTAATTTTTCTTAGGGTTTTCTTCATCATTTTTTATTTTGGGGTCTCAAGAACAAGAGGAAGGAGACTATATTGCCCATACCTTGAAGATCTAAATGGATTTGGGATAGTTTGATAGCATTCCTTCTCTCCTTCTCCTAGTTCTTCCCCTTCTTCTTTCTCTATCAGTTCTTTTTTTTTTGTTAGTTTCTTCCTACCAATTCCAGACTCTTTCCCTCTTCCTTATAAGCAGCTGTTCAGCCTTCTCTCAAGCTCTTAACTCTCTCTCTCTCTCTCTCTCTCTCTCTCTCTCTCTCTCTCTCTCTCTCTCTCTTTTTCACACACACACACACACACAAAGAGGCATCTACAGCTGGCTGAGTTTAAATTTTTGTTGGGAAAGAGGAAGGGGAAAAAGGAGCATGCAGCTACTGGAGATAGACTTTGGGAAGAGGAAAGGTCACATTCTCTCTCCTCTTTGTATTTATACCCCCTTTTAAAGAGCTGGGGTGTTTGGGTGTTGGTTTAAGTTTGTTCTTGTCCTCCCTTTGGTTACTCTAAGGCCAGTTTTCCCCCTTCTTAACTCCTAAAAACTGCGTCGCTTCTGATTCAGCAATCGACAACGAAAATTATATCGTTGCCGATCCAGCAATCGACAGCGAAAACTGTGTTGCTGTCAACCTTGCAATTGGCAGCGAAAAACTATGTCGCTGCCGACCTAGCAATCAGGAGCGAAAAATTACGTCGCTGCCGATTCAGCGAAAAACTGTAGGGTCATTTTTTGCTTTCATTTTTTTTTTGTTTGGTGTTTACAGACCTTGTTTGGGGGACCTTTTTGGTTGTTTGTCCTTGGTAAAATGAGGGGAGCCATGGCTTAGTGTATTTGCCTTTTTTACTTGAATGTGGCTTTTCATGGTTTGCTTCACCTTTAGTAATCTTCTATCTGGTAAAACATATAACTCCCTCCACAAGGTTTTTTCCCTCCTTGTTGAATCTTTTGAGGTATGTCTTTGTAAACTTGTCCTCCGCTTGGGTGATTCCAAAGAGTTCGGTTGCACTCTTTCTAGTTGGAATACTTATATGAAAATGTGCCACCAGTTTGACATAGAGGTCATTGAAGCTAGCGACTGAACTTGGTTCGAGGTTATTGTACCATGTTCTTACTGAACCTCTAAAGGTTGTAGGGAAAATCTTGTTTATGACATGGCTATCTTGAATAACTATCTCCATATTGCTGCATATATTTTGTACATGTTCCCTGGGACCTGTAAGCCCATCATAATTATCCAGGTACATTTTGGTAGCGATGTAATCTTTGGGTATACATGTGTATACCACATGTCTAAATAAAAGAGAATCTCTAATATGATGAGGAGTGTTAAACATCCTTATGAATGAATTCTTCTTCTACCTGTTTGCCATTCTTAAGCCTATTGGGCTCAAATGAACTTGATGTCTCTAGTGTAGGATGACATGATAGACAGACAACCTAGTTCTTACGCTGCCTAAATGGATAACTAGAAAAACCACTTTGCGCCTGGGCATCATGAGGGTGTATATACTATTTGGAATGGGTTGATGACCCCTGAGGTTGAAGACCCTCTATTGGATCATTTTGTATGCACTCTTTTGGATAATGTAATCATTTATGGACACTGGGTGAGGCCTGTTGTTGTAGAGGTGAGTGGAGAGATGTAGCAATTTGCTAAGGAGGAGCTAAAACTCATTGAGGTGGATTTTTTTCTCTTTTATTGATTTCCTAGCATTGCTTGGGTAAGGAGCTATATTTGTTCCATAAGTTATTAAAGGATTGGTTGTGTAGAGGTTGTATTATCTGTTGTATCAAGGAGATCAATAACTCATCCTATCCTTGAAGTTTCCTGATTATCTACTAATGATAATGATAATAAGGGAAAAACAGTTAAACAATAAAGATATATGTGACTTTTAGTAAGTTTTCCCACAGACGATGCTATTGATGATGTCTCAAAATCCAAGATATGTAACTAAAAGATTATTCAGTGTTTGGGATAATGATTAATCAATACATTCAAGTGCTTAGATTTCTTCATTTTAATCAAAGGAACTCTAATACCTGCAAAAAAAGGTCCCAATCGAGGGATTTAAAGACCCTCCGATGATAAAGTTAGTATATTTATGAGAAATGTATAAAATGACTTAAGGCAATAAATGATTTAAAAGAGCCTTAAATTCAAGGAACAAAAATGTTTGTTCTTGAGTTTTAAGTGGGTTAATGCTTTGAAATCTATATACCTCTTATCTTAAGAGATGAAAAGTTATGAACCTTTTAGTTGGATGGTTCACGAGGTATTTATACCCCTTGAACGTTGTTGTTTCCAAAGAAAGAAAAGACTGAAAAGTCCTCTACTTTCGACGACATTAATAGGTGACAAATATCTCTTAAATATCATTAATGAAAGAGTAAGTATGGCAAGTACCTTAAGATACCTTGTATAAACCTATAATTATAGAAAAATTATCACCTTAATATGAACGATCATTCTAGATGAATATGCATGGTAGTTTATAACGTCTTTTATACTTATATTGTACAGGATTGTCTAGGATCAAGTATATAGCCTTAGTACTTGGTAATGTCCAAGTTTTTTGGGTCTGACATGTTTGTTAGACCCATGTTACCTTGGGTTTGGCAGAGTTCCAAGTTCAAGTTCTTTAGGTCTGACATATTTGTTAGACCCACGTTACCCTAGGCTTGGCCGATCCCCAAGTCCAAGTTCTTTGGGTCTAGTAAGTAATCTTTAGGTCTGACATGTTTGTTAGATCCATATTATCTTAGGCTTGACTGACTGTCAAGTCCAAGTTCTTTGGGTCTGGCATGTTTGCCAGACCCATGTTATATTGGACCTGGATACCAAGTCCAAGTTTTTCATGTCTAGCATATTTGTCAGACCTATTTTATTTGAGAACAATTTTTATAAATAAAAATCTAGACAAAAAATTTAACTCGTCACCTTTATATCAACGTTGGCTGGTTAATTTAGAGTTTTTATTAAGTTATTTCTGATGTTCACAAGAATATGAACTAAATTTCTACACACACAATACCAGGAATGTTAGCTAGCCTTCACATCATGAAAACAAAGCCTTTAGGCAGTATCATGCTTGATGCAAAGCCACCCTAAATATGACAGAATACTTGAGGCAACCTATATTCATTGCAATCCAAATTTTGTAATGTGAATCTCGTGATCATATTATGTGAACACAACCTATAACCTGTAAAATGATTAACAACAAATCCTAAAAAGTCAAAACAGATTTGATATAAGCTTAATATAATGAAAATATGTCTCAAAACACCAACACTATTAAAATAAAATCACACCCTACGATTATTAGTTCACGAATAAAAAGTATAAGAAAGACACTATAAAACTAGTTGATCTTTGATAAGTCAATTTAGTTCGTTAGAGAAATAAAAAAAATACAAGAATCTCTCTCATACAAGCAGAAATAATTTGGCAGCAATAGTATTATGAAGTATGGATATTTTATCCTTATAAAGAATATTTATACTATTAAAAATAAAAACCCTAATGGATCTAACCTTGTAGGATGACATGATTTCCCATAAATCATCCTATAAAATGACATTACTATAGGTAATTTATAAGTAGTCTGATAGCCCAAAATGCATCACTCATTCACAGACTTTAATCTTGCTAGTTAGGTTGCACTGTCTTCTATAAAATGGACTAGATTTCTCAATTTAAAATTTCAGCTTGGCCATTCGTTTGAGAATGGCAAGTTGTTGAAGTCTGATGAGTCACATGGTACTTGCGTGGTAATGCTTCCATTAAATGATTACAAAAATATAGTTAAATAAAAATTAGTTTCAAAAGAATTATACTCTGAGTAGAACTTATAACTTGGTTTACAGGTTTGACGAGTTATCCACTAGCTAAATATGCTTTTTTTTGTCCTTTAAATTTTTTTATTGATTTTTTTTTCTGTCTCTTCCTTCAATATTTGATTGGTTGATTCAATATTTGATTGGTTGAGAAATAGACTGCATGTTTTCTTTAAGGCTATCAATGTTTGAAATAAATGTTTATTTTACGGTTGATGCTCAATTTTCCGTGCATCTATTTTTATCATATAATTAAATAAAAATAGTTTATAAAAAAAAGTTATTAAATCCAATAAAATTCGTGACCCGGGTTGTGGGAGGGCCGAGATTAATCCAATTTGTCATGATCTCAATATTTTTTTAAAAAAGTTGTCATTTCCAATTAACTCAATATTCAAGGATGAAATAAAAAAAAAGAGTTAAACTCCAAAGACCAGCGAACCAAGTCAACCAGTCAAACTTGTGAACAAGTCCATATATTTTATAAAATTTAATAACATGACCCTTTTCATAGACTAATTTTTTTTAACTATACGAGAAAAAAATAGATGATAAAAAAAATCAAGTTCAATTAAAAAAAAATCCCACCAAACCCATAAATCAAAGTCATTTAGATTACCCTGACAAATCCGCAAACCAAATTAACTCCATAAAAAGAAAATAAAAATAAATAAATTATAAAGTTAAATTCTCAATTATCTCAATATTAAAAAATAAAATTAACAAAAACAACATAACCAAAATTCAATAAAAAAAAAAACACTGGATGATTATTCCCCCCCACCCTTTAGTGTCTCTCTCTCTCTCTCTCTCTCTCTCTCTCTCTCTCTCTCTCTCTCTCTCTCTCTCTCTCCATATATATATATATATATATATATATATATATATATATATATATAGCAACTAGGGAGGAAATAAATTAGAAAATTAAAGAGTTGTTATAACAATTCAAAAAATAAAAAAGATGTTAAGGAATTAAAGAGTTGTAGCTATTAAAAAAAATTCAAATAAAAGACTTGTTAGGATTTTGTGACTATTAGAAATTTAATTTCAAGTATTTAAAAAGTTATGGTTTCAATTTAAGGGTCAAAAACAAATTATTGTTGGAGACAATATTCAAAAAATACAAGTGTTGCCTCGTGCGTAGTGGGCAATAAGAAGTATTTCTTTTGCTCGGTTCAACCTTATGCACGTGAGCTTACTACCCTTTCCTAGTTGGTTACTATCCCATATCAAAGTTCACTACATAAACACTAGATAAATGATTTATTTTTTCAATGTGGGATAGAAAGCCCTATATATACTCTATGTTAACAAGAAGTTGTGTTTTTTCGATGTGGGATAAAAACTTTTTGAAATATTCTTCATTATTTACAATAATCCACCATATATTTCAAAAGAATTTTGGAGTAAAAATGTACTTGCTGGGTTTTTATCTATTTAGTATAGTGCATCTAACCTGGTGTCTTTTTGGACTATGAACTAGATCATATAAAGAATGAGATTTAACTTCCAGAATTATTAGTGAAATTTTTAATTTTCATAAACCAAAAATTCTTATTGTAAGTTAGATATCTTACCAATCACATTATAGGTCATGCACGTGCCTGATTGTTCATGAGTGCTCTAGAGATAGATTTTGCTAGTATTTTATAGGAGTAGCCCCACTCCACACTCATATAAGTGATTCTATCAAGTGTTCACTGTAATTTGAACATTGTCCATAAGGAATATGCAATTCATTAAGAACTTTGTAGTTCATCATTTCTTTAATTGCAGACTAGCACTATTCTCATATTATAGGAAAAGACATGTTTTATAGTGTTACAAAATCATAAATAACGTTGTTATTACCTATATGAACTTAATTCATAGGATCTCTAATCACATAGGTAGGGTTACCATCATTTTAATTTCTCACTTAAGCACTAGTCTCATTCCCTTGATGTTTCTATATCATCTTTCTGCAAAGTGATTTAGTTAGAAGTCGGCCAAATTCATTTCTGACTTCATATAATTAATTGAAATAATTTGATCTTTTAGTAGTTGCTTTACAACATCATGTCTTAATCAAATGTGTTGATTTTTACCATGGAAAGATTTATTCTTAGCAATGGTTATTGTCGTTTGGCAATCACAATGCATGGATATATAAGGTGTTGGTTTTATTCCCAATGGAATTTTAGTTAAAAGATTCCTCAACCAATTAGCTTCATTTCATGTTGATTCCAAAACTTTAAATTCTGACTTTATAGTGGATCGAGTGATTAACTTTGCTTGGATGATTTCCAAGACACTGTACCACTAACAAGAATAAAGATATAGCTTGTTAGAGAATAATATAAATCATATCTTAAACCTTACCTAACAGCTTAAGCTATAGGGTTGAGATGGTTCTTTGACATGGTATCAGAGCTTAATGACCAAGCGGTCACGAGTTCGAATCTCACCATCCCCATTTATTTAATAAAAAATAAGCACAAGGTAATGTGGGTCTGTGCAAGTTTCAAGCCCAAAGGGCTTTAAATTGAGGGGGTGTGTTAGAGAATAATATAAATCATATCTTGAACCTTACCCAACAGCTTAAGCTATTGGGTTGAGATGGTTTTTTGGCATAGCTATTAGTGGATTTAATCTCATCTGAATCTAAAATGCAGTTAGCATCATTGTATCATTCTAATATAATGAGAAATCCACCATATAGAATACCAAAGTTCATGATACATCTCAAATTTTTCATTATTCGGACTATTGTCGCCCAATGCTCATGATTGGAATTTTATGTATATCTACTCAATCTACACACACCATATGCTATATCAGGTCGAGTGAAGTTCATCAAATGCATCAGACTTCCAATAATTTAAGCATACTCAAGCTAAGTAACAACT
>Ga0325404_1007787_pt1 | contig 11132 bp, 2 predicted proteins | sample PopdelMetagenome_18_FD_205664 | JGI IMG/M metagenome (GOLD analysis project Ga0325404, IMG submission 205664) | Populus deltoides microbial communities from Bellville, Georgia, United States - Xylem-Control-R1 | ecosystem: Host-associated > Plants > Phyllosphere > Stem > Wood/Secondary xylem...
TGTATATTCTCTTTTTAAACACAAAATAAATAGCATAGAGATGTATATAAGCATTATTAAGCCTTTCATCTGAGATGCCACGTAATGCTTGCCCATTTTCTAGTTAAAGTGCATGAAAAATATAATTATCTTTAATATTATTAAGAGTCATTTAAATAATTATAACTTTAATAGTACAAGAACTTTTATAGTTTCTAATGGAGAGAATTTAAAGATTATATATAATATACAAAATAATATATGATATTTTCATAAATAGTTGAAAGATTCGATGATGGACAAACAAAACAAGAAATAAGGTGCAGCTGTGAAATATGTGTAGTTAAAGAGTCTCCATGTATTCATGTCATCAAGGTTATAAAAAATATTTTTTTAACACGACACAAAATATAATATAAGCTCGGATAAGTAAATTTTTTAAAATTAATTATATATATATAATTTTAATCAAGTAGTAAATATCAGTATACCACAATTAAGATAAAAATAAAATAAACAATATAAAAGTTCAAGCACCTTAAAATATATAGTTCAAATAAAAATTCATATATAATTTAATTTAAAAACCTCTTACTATATAATTATATTTATAGAATTTCATTAACTAACAATTAAAGAGTCTTAAAACCGTCACTAACTATAAGAACATTTTATATGATCAAGAAAAGGCTACTAACATAAACTATAGAAACCATCATATACTTCTAGTCTTCAAAATTAATTGTAAAACAAAGACTTAGCAAGACAAGTGTCTTATATTTCTATTAAGATAATGATCCATGAAAATCTTAAGAATTGATAGTATAAAATTACTCTCACAGCTTAATGAGATTAAACTCTATTAATTTGTATTTCATATTTAGTGTTTATATTTAGGAGTGGGGAAAAGATGATCACCAGTGGTTAAGAGCTATGTTTAGCCGTGATGTTGTTGTTATTGATTTATTCGAAAGTGCAATTTAAGAAATATTCCAAGAAACAAGAAACAGAGAGGTAGGAGAATGAGACAGTAAAAAGAGTGTTTTGAGAGAGAGATACGATTAATTAAGGGAGTATTTATAATTTCATTAAACTTATAAACTCGGTAATAAACTTGTGATTTGCACAATTTTAATTAAGTTTATTAATTTTGCATAAATCAAGTTTGATTTGCTAGTTCTCGAGTTTTTAGTTTGATTTTTCATGTTCGATATATATTGACTTATAAAATTATAAGATTTATAAGTTAACTTGTGACTTTAACAACCATGTATGATATCATATTTGTATTTAATATCATATGTAATGTATTTTAATTTATCAATTATTTTGAACTTTAAATCCTCCTTGCTTTCTTATTTCTCTTGTATTCCCTCTGTATAAAAAAAATCTCATCTGAACTTTGCATGATTACATGCTTCTGTTTTGCTAACAAAACAATTAACTTTCTAGGATTTTCCTTGCGCTTTTCATTCCCTAGAAATTCCAGGAATGTTGTCATTGGAATGAAAAAGCACCAAATCTTATACCATCGGAGGGAGAAGATAGAAATGCGAAAGAAAAAGAACAAAGTCAAACTCCAATAGAAAGTCTCAAGTTTCTGCTAACGTTTTCATTTTCATTTTTTATGTTCTTGTTCTTTACTACAACAATTGAAATTTCTCAAGGTTCCTGAATGTTGTTTATCTATTCTCTGTTTTTTTTTTTAGTTGGATACACATTTTATTTTGTGAAGCTTATCACTATCAAGGTTGAGGAAAATGTACTTGTTATCTTATATTATGGTAAAAGAGCAAATAATAAGATTCTTAAACTCAATGAAGGTCGAGAAAAATGTATTTCTTCTCTTATTTTATTTTTGATTTTCTTGTCTAGGTGTGTTTTCATCACTATTCAAATTATAATCTACATATGGATGACTAATAGGAAAATGACTAATAAGAGAGTAAGATTCTCAAGTTTTTAGGCTTTATATGAAATCTATTTTCATGGGTCATACTGAGTGATGAGAATCATTAAGCAACACCATATAATTCATTATATATGCCAATCGAACCTATTAAAATGTTAAAAGATAAGAAGATTAAAAAGAAATTTAATATATTTGAGCTTTATTTTTTACAAGACTTGCAGATTCAACCTGTTTTCCTACTTAAACTTGGATTGTGGGTGCTAGGGAACAGATTGATATGGTTTCCAATCCTGATTAGTATAACTTTTAATTCGATCGTTGGATTGAGTTTTAATTTTGTCATAAGATTTTAAAGGCCTTGTTTTCTATAGGATTAATATTTTGTAGCGATCAGGTATTGAAAGGCCTTGTAATAAGGTCTAGAAGTTACTATTTAGGATTTCCGATATTTTCTAGTTGACTTAGGATTCTTTTTTTAATTTTATTTAGAACTATTTTATTATTTTTCTAACATTGTTTAGAACATTTTACCTAGTATAAATATTTTATTTAGCTTCTATTGAGATTTTTTTATTTTAGAAATAATATTGTGTGTGCAAGGTTATTCAAACTCTTGGTTCTTTATTGAATTCTTAAAAACTTATCAAAAATTACTTCTTTGTGGTGTTCATTCTTATAATTCAAGTTATTAATTTTTTATAATCAATTAGTTGGGGTTTTCACCCAATAATTATGGTTTTTTTTTTATTAAGATAATCACTGGATCAAGTTCTTTTCAACTTGATTTTAACTTTCTTGAGTTGTATTTAATCTTGATTGTAGGTTCAAAGGTTTATATCCTCTGGGTTTGTATAAAGTGGTATTAAAACTTGGCTCCAAAATTAGGTTTTAAAAGAAAAATATAAGATTAGTTGAAGGCAAAATGGACCTACAACTCAGTAATGAAGCAAAGGTTGCTGCATTAGCTGTAGAAACTAGTTATTTTATTTGACCTGATGGGCCATTACTAAAACTTTATAATTGTTATTTTGTTCCAGTATTTTATGACATTGTTTCCATTTTATTTAGTATTAAAAGGATTTGAACTTATTATTAAGAACAAATGTTATTCTTTTATAATAATGATGTTTTTATGGATCTGGTAAGTGTATGAATGGTTTGTATATACCTGAAGATAATATGCACTGGTTCAAAATAAATTGCAATAAAATTGAAATAAATAATAAGAAACTTTGATTGGATTGAGGTGGTTAATATTTGACCAAATATTTCAAGAATTATCTAAAAGAGAATGAGATTCTCTACACCTCTTAGAACACTACATCCAAATGAAACATATTCTCAAGGCTAAAACATTAGATGTTTAGCCTGAACCTTAGGAAACACAAAATTTCTATAAATTTAAATGGACATGCCATGCATTAATGAGATAAGAACATTTCATGGCAACTATGAATGACATGTTCATCATAATTGATGAGCCTACCAATTACTTGTAAGTAATATATGATATTTATTCCAAGAAATAACTTGAAGCTATGAATTTTATGTACTAACCAAGTTTGGAACTCGGTTGATCCACTTGTAGGGATAAAACCCAATGAATCTAAGTGGGTATTTAAGAGAAAAACTAATTGAAAAGTAATGTACAAATGCACAATGCAAGCTTTAAAGAGTAGAAATATCCAATTTTAAGAGTGTAATCAACAGATTTGATTTCATAAAAAATCTTGATAAACCTTGTGTTTACAAAAGGTTAGTGGAAGTGATGTTGTTTTTCTAATATTATATATAGATGACATCTTATTATTAAGAAATGACATATCCTTACTTTAATTAATAAAGTTTTGGTTGTCCAAGAATTTCTCCATAAAAAAAATTGAGAGAAGCAACCTATATATTGGATGTAGAGATAGAAATAGATTTAGAAGGTTGCTTATATTGTCTCAATCCATGCATATAGACCAAATGCTAAAATAGCTTATGGAAGAATCTAAGATTGGATTCTTATCTATTTTTGCATGGAACACCTCCCTCTAAATACATGTGCTCTAAGACATAGATTGAGAGAGATATGATGGAAATCGTATTCTATACTTGGATATAGGATCCATCAATGAAGAAGATAAACTAAAGTTCGAAATTGTTTGAATTAAGATTTTTCAATAAAATGTTGGAAAAATAGTGAATATTAGTCAATATATGTTTTATTTTAAATAGTAGTACTCTAAGTTAGAAGAGTTCCAAACAAGAAAGCACAACTGATTCTACAACTGAATAAGAGTATGCCTCCACGTTTAAGAAAACAAAGAGATTGTTTGGATCAAGAAGTTCATTAATAAACTAGGTTGATTCATAGCATTGTTGATCCAGTTACCCTCTATTATGATAACAAAGGATTTATTGCACAAGTAAAGGAATCAAGGTCTCATCAATAATCCAAACAAGTATTTAATAAATTCCATTTGATTTGATAAATCAATGAAATGAAAGATGTAAAGATATAATGAGTACCCATTGAAGAGAATCTAGAAAATCCTTTTACTAAGTTACTATCCATGCAGAAGCATTAATCGTATATGGAGCAATATGATATTAAATACATAAGCGATTGACTTTAGTGCAAGTGAGAGAGTGTTAGTTTAATATGCCTTGTAATTAATTAGTTTGTTACATATGATATATTTATTATTAATAAAGAATTAATTTATCTTTAATATTTGATTTATAAATCTAGAGTAAAGATAAAGTTCATTTGACAAAAATATTTTGCAAATGAAATGATAAAGTTGTTATAATTATGAGATTCCTATCGTATCAAAACATTGTTCCTAAACTATTCTTGGTCAATGCTCTCTTAAGTACTTGATATTTATTAAAGTTATAAAGACTGGTACATATTATATTTTTTTTTTATCAAATGAAACAGCTGTTCTCATAAGATGATGTGTAAACTTCTCATTATTTAGGAACAAATTTCATTATATTTAATCCAAAAACAGTGTCAATTTTTTTTTACCAATTGATGAAACGATTAACCGATTTAACTAACTATTCAATCGATCGACTGGATCGATCTAAAGATTTTCGTTTTACTAACTCATTAAGATTCTGTTGAAATTTTGGCTGAGTTTCCTTTTATGTTTGGGATATCCCAAGTCTTGACATCAAATTTATAACACAAACAATAACACTTCATAACCATAAACACCATAACTTATCCCCTTAATTTTGATCTAATCATCTTGAATCTCATCTTATTATATCCATCATTCTATAATTCATTCTCATCAATTCATATTACTAAGACATTTATTCGTTTCATATCCATCATAATAATAATTTAAAATATCAAAACAATACAATAATTCTATATCATCTAACACTTGAATAAATACATATATAAATATAACTTAAACCAATTATATCACTAAACATATTATATCACCATAATTAGGCGATGATAATTGTTAGTTTAATTACATAACAAAATCAAATATTTGAAATTACAATCCACGAGCTTAATATTACAATATAATAGTTCATATGTACTTAGATCCACACAAAAATACTAACTAATAATTATTCTTGGCAAGCATGTGAATTACCTCAAACAAAATCAATAATATTTACTAAGTCACAAGTTAATATCTTATTTAATACTTAAAAGACATTTTAAAATTTTAATCTAGACAATATATTGAATTCATTTCATATAATCATCCAAAGTTCTCTTTACATAAATTTATTCAACCTTAAACAAATATTGTAATATTCATAACTCAATTCATCATTCTAGTTTGCGACAACCCAACTTTTAAAGAATTATTCAAAGCCAAAAAAGATCAGATCTTTATATAATAAATCCTTAAACAACTTTATATTTGTCTAACAGGATCCTAGAAACTCCCGAATAATTTTGTTTTATTGCTTCCACTCCGTGTATGATATTCGACAACCCAATAGTTTTCTCCTCCCATAAGTTATGAGGTAATCTAAACTTCTCAACATGACATTTATCATTCCTCCTGGAGTTTAGTTTTTACATTCAACAATGCTATTTTGTTTAAGTAAGTAAGAAGTGGTAGTATGATGGATAATATCATTTTAAGAATAAAAAATTATGGAAAGATGCATCGTACTTTCCATCTTCATCATTTCTTATTACTTTTTTTTTTTAATTAAATTGATCTTCAACTCATTCTTGTACTGCTTAAAAACTTTAAGAGTTTTATCTTTGCTTCTTAGCAAATAGGTATAACAATATCTTATACATTCATTTATAAAAGTCAATGATAATGAGTAAAAAACCTAAGAAATGGATGTCATGGGTCGGATGGCGGAATGAGATTTTTTAAACATGGTCAACTTGACCCAACTCCTATACCTTATATTCCCTTTGACTTTATATTTAATTGTTTATGGATTGAGTATTTATTTTTATTTTATTTAAAAATATTTTGGCTCCAAAGTTTTTATTAGTGGGCTTCGTATTAGATTTCTTTAACGTAATAGAAAATGACTTGTCTCTCTACTGGAGGAGACGAGGGAGGTAATTAAAATTTAATGGTAATGCAAGGTATAAAAATTAGACATAACATTGGGGGTGTCATTACATTTATAGTCCATGTTGGAGATCCGTCTCTAAACACAGATATATGAAAATTAGTAATATAAGCCCAACATTTGAATATCTGTAATATCCATAAAAAAATCCAGTCAAATTTGATATATCTAATATGCTCAGGTAAAAAAAATTTAAATGAATGAATTTATAATTTATAAAATATCAGAAGTTAAATTGAATACAATTATAGATTTAAAACCAACCTAACTATATTACCATATAGCTCTAACTAAAGTACTTTAAAACATAAGAACTAATTAGAAAAAAAAATGATTTTTTCTTTTTAAAAACCCACTTAGACATCATTAGGGGTGTTCAAAAAAACTGACCAACCGATTAAACCAAGAAAAAATTAACCAAAAAACCAAACCGTTAGAAAAAACCGAATAAACCAATTAAAAAATAAAAAAACCATCCAGTCTGGTTCGGTTCTAGTTTAAAAAAGCTTAAACTGATTAAACCGAATCAAACCGAACCAGTTTAATTGAATCTAAATAATTTAAAAAAAAGTATAAAAAGAAACATCCCTAAACCTAAAGACCCTAACCCTAAATCATTTTATCCCTTTTCCCTTTTCCCTTTTCCCTTTCTATGCCGCCCCACCCCTCCCTCCCTCCTACTCCCTCTTCTCTCTGCTCTTCTTTTTCATTTTCTTTTATATGTTAACATTAAATCTTACTTTTAAATTTTGAGTCTTTGACACTACATCTCTTCACCTTCTCCTACAATCACTGCCTTTCACAATCTTTACTTCACTCTTACCATCAACCACCAACAATGGTGGTTGTAATGTTAGAGATAATAATCCAAGATCTCAGTTTATTTCATTGTCAACTTACAACAACGGCAACAATAAAAACAAGTTTATTAATTGGTTTCTAGTTTTTCTAATTTTTAATGCTAAAAAGCAAATCTGAATCAAACAAAATTGATTTGATTTGAACTAGTTCTTAATTTAGTTCGGGTTATACTAACAAAAAAAAAATACTATTTATGAATTTAATTTAATTTTTAAATTAAAACAGGACCAATTATTACATGAACACCTCTGCACACCATCATCATCATCATCATCATCAATGACAGACAGTGTAATTCACCCTAAAGTCAAAGGAATATGAGAAGAAGAAGAAAAGAGAAGGGCGGGGCCGGGAGTGTCTCATTTTCAAACAGACAACAAACGGAACGAAAGAGATCGGATTCCAAATTCAAATTAAAAATAAAAAATAAAAAAAACCTTCGCTTTTTTATTGTTATATCTTGGATTTCGTGCAGAAACAAAACCCACATAAATTCCATTCCCCCCTCCCAAAAAAAAATAAAAACAAAAGTAAAAAAAAATTAAGGTGTATTTACCAAGCAAAGCGACGAACACTCTTTTTCCTTGTTCTTGTTAGGGTTTTGTTCAGAGAGAAATCAATAAATGTGTCCTTCTATTGAGCTCCAAGGCCGTACCTTTCATGGTGTTTCTCTCCTGCTTCAGTTCCCTGAGAGCTGCTCTCTACCTACTAAGTAATGCCTTTCCCCTCTTTTCTTTCCATTTGCAGATTAAAAGAACCACATTGTTCATATATATATATATATATATTTACTTAGGGTTTTCTTTCCTTCTTTCTTTCTTTCTTTATGAAGTTTTAAATTAAAAGGTGAGATTTTGTGATTTGTTGTTTGTCCATTTTGTGTTTTTTTGTCTTAGACCCATTTTGAGTTTTGACTTCCTTTTGGGCTCAATGTAAAATCTTGATTTTTTTTTTAAGTTTGTTTATTATAATTTCTTTTCTCATTTTAATTTAAGGTTCTTTAATGAGTTTGAGGTCTCTTAGCTTTGAATGACCATTTGTTTTTTGCTCTAATGGGTTTTGTGATTGTGTCAAGATCTCCTTTGTGTTATCTATATTATGCTTTTACTGTGCTAACTACGATCATTTAATGGAACAAAATCCAGTCCCTTTTAGTTCTAAAAATCTTTCTACACGGCGCACATGCAAAGGGAAGGGGATGTTTGGTTTGTGTGTTTTGAGAAGTCTGCTCTATCGATTGTGTAGTCATGTCTTTCTCAACTTTATGGCTCTAATATATCGTGGCACTGCAGAAAAGAAGGGTGTGTATGACTAAAACGTGTTTTTTTTTTTTCTTCACTGTTGGTGCTGAAATTCTGAATAGCAATTTTAGTATATTTCCTTTGCTTCTGGTTTTAACTTCTGTTAATTTGATGTTCAAAGATTCATATTGAATAAACATGAGTGGAAAACTTTTTCTACACAATATTTGATAATTTTCATCATTTAGGCTATAGAGTGGACACTCAGTGTGGAATCATTTAAATATAAATTAACAATGAAGGTGAATTGTGTACATTTATTCATTCAAAATAACGTGTGGTCTTAAAAAGGTAGAAGAGATTCATTTCCCGGTGTGCTTCCCGCTGACTTTTTGAATGTTAAGGAAAGTGAAATGTGGGTATTGATTTCTGGAATTCTTTAAGGCTCTAGTCTTACAGGGAACTTAGTAATGTTTTTGCAAAGATTTATGTGCATTAGAGATTAGTCTTTTGTGGTACATTTACATGGTTTGTTTATTACACACCTGGTGAGCTACTCTCTTATCATGTTTCACAAACTGTGAACTTACATGGGTTCACCTGTTTTGGATGAGCTTAGGTGAGTTAGAGTTGTGGTAGTTTTGGTTTCCCTTTGCAGTCAAACAACTTTTTTTTTTTCTAGGTGTGAACATTATGTGCTGTGCAGGTTGGGTGTATGGTACACCTTTCTTGTTTCTCCACTCCATCTAAATGTTAATTTTATATATTCTGGATGTTCCTCTATCCTTAAACTAGTTAAGCCAATTTTTCCTTTCATTTTTTCTCTTTGATCATGGCATTTCGGTGATGTAGCTTTTTTGAATTTTATTTTACTTAATCTTGACAATGGTTTTATTTTGCATAATTTTGGTATTCCTTTATCAAGAATACTGCTTTGTCAGTTCTCTAATTTGTAGAAGGGAAGCCCCAACTTCTTTTTGTGTTTATCTTTTGATGCACGTTTGAATGCTATGCATAAGCATGTCATTTGCTCACACTACCTAGCTTCTTGTAGAATTGTGTGATAGCTCCCATGCGGCCAATCTGATTACGTCAATCCATGGCATGAGCATTTTATTGTGTTTTCTACTCAGTTTCATATTGTGTTTTGCAGTCGCAAATACTGTTAATTAAATGCTTGTAAGTTTCTTGTTCTCAGAACTCATTTCATGCGGTGTTCAATCAATGGGTAACAATCCTCGATAACATGGCATGTGAGTCAAAAGCATGAAAGTAACACCACTTCTAACTCTTTCTTCAGCAACCATCTTCCTTTTCAGTATCCCGTCCAGTGCGTTCCTTGTAAACTTTCATCTTAAGATACTTTGGCATGTTAGTAGAGTGTATGCTATCTTAAGATTCATATATTGCTATCGGTAGTTGTAGATGGGGGCAAATGAGATTTGACAGCTTCAAATTTTCCTAACATTTGGTTGTTATGATAACTGTTTTCAGTTATGTTAATGGAACTTCCCTGGTGATTTTTTTTTTTGGCTGTAAAAGATTCTTGTATTTTATGTTGTCATGGCACTCCATGCTCATTCCTTTTGTTTTATTCTGTCAGGTTCAAAGACAAGAGTGTTCATGATCTCTTCGAGCATTGGACATGAAAGATTACTTATTTTAAGGTAATGCAGAATTTATGAATTAATATATTTGAGATTTGGAGTAGGGAATGAAGCCATCGGTCCGCGTAGCTTAGGGTAGATGTACTATATTTGACAGTTTCTGTAAATTGTTAATGGATTCTGAGATTATTTAGCTGATTAATTTTTTTTTTTTTTAATCTCATTTCACTTTTGTGCCGTTATCCATTAATACTCACTCTCTGCCTCTCTAAAACAGAGGCATTGGGAGTTTCATTAGATTGTTCTCTTTAATAGCTCGGCGCCTTGGTCTGAAAGTGAAATTTTGTTGCTGGGCTGATATTAGTTGGCATGTGACTAGTGAAATTTCATTAGTTCCTCAAATTTTAAATTTTGTTTTTTTTTTTTTGCTGAAAATGATTTTTTTTTAATGTTTTCAGATCTTTTTAATATAAATAATTTTTAAAAAATAAAAAATTTTATTTTGATGTATTTTTTTTTTCAAAAAGCACGAGCAACTTTTGAAAAGGGGCAATCTATATATATATGAAGCTAAAATATAGTGACAAAATTATAATAAATATATACGCAATTGAAGATTTTTAATATAGAAAAACGGAATTTAACAAATGAATTATGAAAAGCATTCTTTATGTACAAGAAATTGTGAACATTTCACAAATCTTTCTATGAAACAAAACAATTGTTATTCTTATTTAAACTTGAGTCATGCTCGATATATAAACTTTTATAGAATTAAATTGATTTTCTATCTAGTCTATATATATATATATATATGAGGATCTAATGACTAAAGAGCTTAAATCACGAACATAAAAAATTGAAAATATATGGACAATAAATAAAATTCTAAGAATAGTGAATAATCATTATATTTTATCAATAACTTATACCTTCGATTTCAATAATAATAGATGGGGTTCTTTG
>Ga0325404_1007790_pt1 | contig 11130 bp, 7 predicted proteins | sample PopdelMetagenome_18_FD_205664 | JGI IMG/M metagenome (GOLD analysis project Ga0325404, IMG submission 205664) | Populus deltoides microbial communities from Bellville, Georgia, United States - Xylem-Control-R1 | ecosystem: Host-associated > Plants > Phyllosphere > Stem > Wood/Secondary xylem...
ATTTTTCGGGTATTTTTTCTCTTAGGTGAAATGTGACATAGGCCTTGGAACTTGGTAACATTTTGGACAAAAACTACATCGTAGGGATGTCTTGGGCTTGAATCAGTTAAAATATTTTTTTTTCTTCTCTTCTGAAAATTATTAAAAAGGAATATGATTTGATGTTTTTTTTAATTATTATTCTTTCAAAAATCATGTCATTTTAGTTAACTCTGAATTATATTTTAACTATCAAGTAAGATTAAATATGTATTTTTTATTCAAGAGGTTTTTAACCAAGTTTAAATATATATTTTTTATTTGAAAGATTTTTTAAGAACACATCCCACCGAGCCCCATCAAAAACTTAGTGGGATTGAAGACAATAACTTTAAATTATTATTGTCTTAATTAAATCAATTTTGAACTGTTACGATTTTTGTTTTTTTCATTTCAAAAAGGTAATCATTATTGTTTAGAAAACATTGCTGTATGTGAAATGCAATTCAGGTTCTGGGGTTCTGGGTTGATGTTTAAGTACTCCTTCTAATCAATAAAAATAAATAAATTTTAAAGTAACCATTTCGTCTAAGCTTCAAAAATACCTCTTCCAGCAAACTCATTTGAAATAATGCAGTTAATATTGTCACTCATTTACAATTTTAATTTTTTCAATATTATTTTGGTGTTTTTAAAATGTTTTTGAAAAGAAATTAAAAGTTTTTTTTTCTTCATATTATTATTTTTTTATTGATTTTAGATTATTTAATGTAATTATGTTAAAAATAAATTTTAAAAGATTATTTTTTAACAAAAAATATTTTAAAATACAATCGTTTTCATAATAAAATCTAACACGAGAAATGCCATTAGTATTGTGAAACATGAAGGCCCGATTTCTTTACTTGATACTCATGATCTGAGTTTATAAGCTTCACATAATATACAATTATAGAGCTGGCCCCCCCTCTAATACTAAGGTGTAATTAATTATGAGTAGCCAGTAAACTAACATGGGTCATCAAAATCCAGAAGATCTTGTGCTCAAGGAAGATGATGAGCTCATAATTTCCTGACCAAGCTCCTTTATCTTGTTAAGTAGAAGCATTTGCTCAGTCTCGAGCTGTACCGTGTACTCTTCTTGTTTGTCCCCTAGGCTTTGCATCTCGCTCCAGGCTGTCGAGAGTCCCTCTAGGTTGCCATCCTCAATCAAAGACTGCAACTTGATCATCAATTGTTTCATCTGGTCAAAACCCATTCAAAGAAACAAATTCAGACTTGAAAGCATATGTAAATTCATGAAAAACATAATAATCAGATAAGATTTCATCATGGATCCAATAAAAAGAGCAAAAATAAATGTATGGACTGAAAAAAACAAGTGTGTTGCAAAGAAAGAGATAATCACATGGCATCGTTAAATATTGGTCACTAGCTTAAAGGGATCCTGTAGAAAGCTTAAATTTAGAAACAGCATCAGTGATTATACAAAATAAAGAGCTTGAGAATGTCAACTTGATTGGTCTAGAGGTGGTGTACATGATTATCATCCTGTAACACATTATCATCACCTGGTTAGAAATTCGGTGTGATTTGGTTAAAGATGCATCAGCCTCCAAACTGCTTCTTGTTTGTAGTTCTGGAACTTTTCTAGTTATCCGAACGTGGATCTCTCCCCTTGTTACGCCTTGGAGAGGTATCCACTTGTCAGACGTCTGGTTTGGAGGCAACCCCTGATACTCTACAACACAATCACCTATACTATAGGTTGGAAGCAAGGCATTATAGTCTTTCACATGCAACTCTAAGGGACTGCCATCATCAGGGAACTCCAAGGTCTGATTCCATTGAGGATTCAGAGTTTTGTACATAACCTGAAAAGCAATACAAGGCACGGTAGGTAAGTGATTGTAGTGTTGTAGCATCCAACAGAAGCAACTGCAGGGCATAAACCAGACCACATACCTTTGTTCTCTTCTTCGAGCTTCCATACTGCACCCTCACATATGGATCACTTGTCCCTCTAATATCAGCAGCAATAAGATCTTTTGCTTCAACAAGGATAAGTTCAATCCAACCATTGAATGAACCTGAGACAGAACCCTAAGCATATTCGAGGAACCAAAAAACAATATCATTAGCTATAAGGATTTCAGAACATTAGATCGCTGACAACAAGCTGTTCGTAATAGCTTGGTAATACTACAGCTTGTTTGCACTCTTAAAAACAAGCTGGTTATGAACAAATCTGAACTTCAAAGACTGAAATACATCAGTGAAGCAAGCAAGCAAGCCGGTATGTTTTACATGTCTGCAGGTCAACACACCTTCGCATGTCCAGATGAAATATGCTTTTGCATCTTTCAAACATTATTATGGTCAGGTGACTGCCTTAATTTTTAATGCCATGAAATGGCTTTTTGATTTTCAAAATGCATTTTAGTAAACTACAGGAAATACAGTATTGTTAAACCTTAAATATGATATAATCATACCCGTGATCCTTCAGAGTCATTGACTCTGACTGCTTCTATTTGAAGCCTTAATTCTCCTGAATTCACTCTTTCAAGGGGAACCCATATGTCCCTGATTGATCCCTCCAGCAAACCTTCTAAATTTACTCGTGCACTACCAATGTTTTCATCTCCAAAGGTTTCTTCGCTGTAGCATTTAATCTTAAGGCATCCATCATCTACTATCTCATCAAATTCGAACTTTTGATTCCAGAAAGGATTAGAATTGTGTGCAGTCCGTGTTTTCTGTAGGACCTGAGGAGATAGGTTAGAAGCATGATCAGAATCAAACATAAATACTCACATGAAGCATTTATGTAGTTTCCCATACATATGGGTCCACTTCAGGTTCAAATTCATCATATATGAAGAACCTAGAATCCTACCTTTCCATACTGCAGTTTAACATATGGATCACACTTTCCAGATCTTTCTTTTGAAATCAGATCTTTTCCCTCCATGATAGCCACATTAATCTTCCTTCCTGTTCTTGAAAGAAGATTTGATGATCCATACATCGACTTCTGAGAGCTAACATTGAACTTGTTCAAGCTAAGGGAACCATCAGAGAACTGCCATTCTTTTACTACAAGCTTGACAGTCAACTGCCACATGCATATAAACAAGAGAAATGGCTTAGTTATCATCATTAAATCCTCTACTGACACAAGTTAGAATGAGTTGCTTGACATCAATTGCATATATAACACAGTGAAAGTTAAAAAAAACTGCATGTTATCAAATACTCAAAATTTGAAACCAACAGTAGTCTATGCTTGTGCGGGTGCAAAGTTGTATCACAATTTAGTCTAGAACTCCATCAAAAGGAAACAAAATCAACCACATTTGATTTTATCGGATTCAAACTAGTATCTACAGCAGATGAAATTTTACAATTGATGCAACAAAAGATGACCTAAGACTAGTCAAGGCTTTAATACTCCATCATAACTAGCTTCTGTTACGCACAACAAGAGAAATATATCGATACAACACAGCAACTCAAAAACAAGTAACTAGTCGCAGTAAAAATTTTACAATTGATGCAACAAAAGATGACCTAAGGCTAGTCAAGGCTTTAATACTCCATCATAACTAGCTTCTATTACGCACAACAAGAGAAATATATCAATACAACACAGCAACTCAAAAACAAGTAACTAGTCACAATAAAAATTTTCATGTGCTACCTCTCCTGAAGTAACTCCCTCAAATGGAACCACCATTTCAACTTCATTTCCACAAAACTCAGCATGTTTGGCAATTACACCAGAGTCAGGTCCAATTGCCCAAAACGCTGTTGAATCATCTGCAGCATACTTCATCTGCTTGTACAAACCAAGAAAAAAAGATGGTAAATTAATTGGAACACAGAAATTTTTCTGAAGAAAAAAAATCAGGGATGTCTAGATGAACAAATTTCAGGCAATACAAGTCAAAAGCACACACTCTTGTTGCATCCATGAATTTAGAGTCACGTTTATTTCTGAAACCTGGCTCTGCTTTCGTTTCATTTTTGGAGATATATATAATGCTTGAAAATGTTTAGTCTTTCTTTTAGGAGACTTGGCTGCAATGGCAACGCATTTTAACATTGCAGTCTTTTGACTCCGTGTATTACAATCTACAAGGCATGAATGATGTAGTTTACAAATTTACATAATATGTGTATTAAAAAAATCACTAAATGACAAATAAAATCAATCAATTAAAGTTTAGTGGTAATTTAATAAAGAACAATATGATTTAAGCTCCTAAGTTTTTGCGATGAAATTATTCATGAAAAATTCAGAAAAACATCCTGTGATGACCAATATAGGGTGCTTATGATGGTTTAACTAATTAAGAAATAAAAAACCTCCCCTCATTTGAAAACCTCAATCTCCTACAACGATAACAAAAAATAATTGCATGTTGTACGCCAACTTTTGGCTAATGTTTAAAACATGTGACAAAAGGCTGAAACTCACAATAAGTAAACCCAATGAAAGTGACCTGTTGCTCTATAATTTACACAAAATAAGAGTCAGCATGTACCTTGATCTCACAACTTGCTAGATAATCATACTTCACACTGTTGGGTGGGCAGTTGTAAAGATGTAATCGAAGAGTTCCTGTATCTTCATGTAAGACCATGTTAAATGTTGAATCCCATCTAGGGCTTGAGCCTAGTCTCACTTCTGTTCTCCTTGTTAACTGTCCAAGTTCGACCTCCACAAATGTTCGCAGATCTTTATCATCAAAATGCTCTACCAAACTACCATTTAACGAATGACTTTGTTCCCTTCTTGGTGGGCTTCCTCTCAGGTTACTTCTAGAAAGTTTTCTAGCTGAGATGACTGACACATATACAATTCCACCAACAGCCTTTTTCCTTAAATCTACTGCTGGTAAACAGTAACAATGACGGTGAGGCTCAACCATTTTCTTAACTAAGGTGTCAGTTAAAACCTTGACCTGAAATTTTAAAGAAAAAGAAGAACACTTATAAGACCAATAGTACTGGAAGAACTAGAATAGAGGCAGAATAGAACAAACACAATTAAGGAAGTACAGAAAGATACATCATTATGAACTATTATATACTGTACATGTCGTAAGGTAGCTAAAAAGAAACATGATGAATTCTAAATACTTAATTCAAGAGGCTAGAATAGAGGCAAGAAAATTCCATGTAATAATAATAATAATGAAAACAGAAATAATATAAAATTTACTACCTATTCATGTGAATACAATAAGTTAAAAAATAAAAAATAAAAAACACCAGCCAAGAAGAAACGCCGGGCAGCTCTGTGGCAGGTAGTGACTGGCTTCCTCCACTTCCAAAAGCAACTCCTATTCTTACTTCAGGAGTTGACACAAATGAGTACAAAACTGCTCTCCCATCCAGAACTGGCATCAAGACAAGCTGTTAAAAAAAAAGATGAGAGATTAAAAAGCAACCTCAAAAGGAAAAAACTGATGCACTTGAAAGCCAAATAAAATCCAAAATTTAGGAATAGCTCGCCTAAGAAACAAGAAATTAAATGCACAACAAAAATTTACAGTCCCAAATAGGATTACAACGATATTAATAAAAAAATGTTTGAAAAAAGTATTCCATGCTTGCATATCTCCCAAGTACAGAACCTATATCCTCTCCCTTGAGTAGCTCCACATCAGTATAGAAAATGCATTTCCAAATGTTCATCTCCCACAGCAATGAATTTTCAGATCTTTGCGAAATTTTGCAGATAAATCCCAAGCAATAAGCAAGGAGTGGAAGATCTCAAGGATATGGATGTGTTGAGATGAAGCATTTTTTACAATTACTAGAAGCACTTCAAAACCACTTAGAGCTTCGAATTTTAAAGTGGTTGGAAAGGAAGAGGGAGAAAGGAAGAAGAGTATGAAGCAGAGGAGAGGAAAAGAGTGAGAAAGAATTGGGGCACAAACTTACAAATTGTTCCCCAGGAATGAGATCATGGAATGTTTATGGTGGCATATAAAGGAGCTATAGGCTAACATAGGAAATGATGTAACAAAAAATCATAGGGATGAGAGAATGTGACCATCATTACCAACTTATAAACTTACTTTTGGATGTTAATATTGAAATGCTTCCCGCCATGTGTGTGTTTGCTTCTTCTTTTTGTGTGTGTGTGTGTGTGAGAGAGAGAGAGAGAGAGTGTAGCCAAAGGGGAAAAAAAAACTAATATGTACAAATAACTGATCCCGCCAAACAAAAGAGGGAAGGTCACGTAAAAGATACTTGATGAGGGAAGGTCACGTAAAAGAGACTTGATGGTTCTCTTAAACTCATTTTCTGGTGTCGATATCCATGAGGAACACATAAAATCAAGCCATTAGCCATATACATTTTGATCAATCAACCAGTGCCAACACAAAATTATTTAGAGTGCAGAAAACATAAATGATTTTACATACCTCACCCTTGATGTGGAGGCTGTTTATAACAATCCGAGCAGTTCCCATTAATGGCTTTGCCAGCTTAGCCAGCAACAAAATGCTCATGTCACTGGTGTCCCAATCGAAACCCAAATTCATAATTCGCTGTCAAAATGCATAAAAAATGCAACGTCAAAATATGAGAAAAAATTACTGTTTGAAGGGGGGAATAACACATCAAGTTAGAAAAATCACTGGAACAATTTGGTATAAATTGTATTCGTCTATATAACCTATATATTGTGCTTACCTTTCCCCTTTCTTTCTTCATTAAACACCTTAAAATTTCAACATAAATGCTCAGTTAAAACATTCTAAGAGAGTGTTTGGGAGTATGATAGATGTTGTTTTTCAAGTTACTTTTCACTTGGAAATACATTAAAATAATATTTTTTATATATTTTTTAAAATTTATTTTTGACATCAACACATCAAAACGATCTAAAAACACTAAAAAAAAATTCAAATTTTAACGAAAAGCAGTTTCAACTTAAATGTCAAACACCCTATAAGTCAGATGACTTAATTTTTCATTTGGCAGTTGGCTCATCAGCCACCTTAATTACATCAGACTCAATCACCTCGAGCACCAGTTCTCACTTCTCATCATCTTGTGCCTAACTTAAGCATTAACTCATATGTCCATAACAAAGTGGAAGAGAAGGCAGACCAAAATGCAATGCCCATTGGATCATAGGCTCCCAATGGAATAACTTTAGCTTGCATCTTCCGAGCAATTGCAAGCAGAGGCAATTGCATGTTCTTTAAAAATTCATACTAATATGGGTTCAAGATGCAATCAAATTAACAAACTCCATAATTTGGTTTCTCTTTGCTCGTTAAAGGACCCTTTGAGGTCATTTTTTTTGTTTGGAACTAGCATGAGTTTCATAGTAACAAGTTTAGTTGGAATGTATTGATGAGCTTGTCTAGTGAACAACTAAATTCAACTCATGAAAGGCTCAATAATGAACTAATTAAGATAAGCTAGATTGACTTTTTCCATGCAGTTTCATAAAAGACTTAAATTTTGTAAACTGTTGAGATAACTAGTCATTCTTTGCTGTGAATCAATAATGAACTAATTAAGATAAGCTAGATTGACTTTTTCCATGCAGTTTCAATAAAGACTTAAATTTTGTAAACTGTTGTGATACTAAATCATTCTTTGCTGTGAACTTCAGTATTTTTTGTTGGAACTTTATTGCTATTCCACATATTTAGTAAAGTCAATGTCAAAATGCACACCGTTGATTACTAGAACATATACGATAGGCCAATCATTAACATCATTAATGTAATATTTCAACACGAGCACTTGCATACTCCAACTGTCTTTTGCACTAAATGAATAACTGGATCCACCAAATGCATCACAAATTTTCGAAAGGCACAGAAACATAAGGTTGCTTGTAAGACAATAAACATAAAAAAAAGTGGTTGACCTTGTTGATTAACTTTTAATTGTAAGGTAATATTAGCAAGCATTGGGTAAATTATATGTAGATATCTTCCAAGCTATACGAAGGGATAAAATGGCAAACAAAATTCAGAAAGTGAAAATGGAACCAAACCTGATCACCTGAAGTTGACCAACAAGTCCCATGTGGACCCAGATAAGGTGGGCATGAACCAAGTGAAAATTCCTGCAACTCAATTTTTTCCTACATGAAGGGTAATATTTTCTCAGGAAACATGTACAATAATGTTAATCTTAACTTATATATTCATGGAAATTAATAGAGGAGAAAATAAGTATATCACTTACGATGAGCTTCGACCTATGTTGTTTTAAACGTTTCTGCAAAGAAAAATGTTTAACTTTTTTGTTTGATCTCACAAAGAACCATAAATACATGCAAGTGTGTGCATGAGTACACCTTCATATATGCTAGAGAAAGTTCATTTAGATCAAAAAATAGCAAAAACAAATATCAAAAGGTAGGAACAATGCCTTGGCCCCCTTTCTAGTAGTAAAGAAATGGAAGTGTGATACCAAATCAGTCAACCACCATTTTTCAAATGATTATGTATTCTTATGATCGATTCCCAAGAAATTATGACAAAGTGGGAATCATTCAGAGTTCTGGAGCCCCTTTCTAGTAAGTTAGGAAACAAGAGTGTGATGGGAAATCACTTTTATTGCAGCTTCATTTTCCTAGATGATTTTCTTGTGGCATAAGAAAGCCACTGCACAACTGTAGTCCTGCCACTGTGTCATTCACAAAACCCCACAAAGAGCAGACATTTGGAATGTGCCTTTTCTTTTAGCTTTTAAACAAGAAGATCATAAGGAAATTTAGATGGCATAAATATAAACACAGCCAGCAGGCATCTTGGAGTTCAGACAATAATGAACAAATAAACCTTGGCATAGGATAGAAAATTTTCAGTTAAAGTGATTATATGACACAAGCCAATTAAAAACGATCCACAAATCCTTACCTCAACAATGGATGAGAATCTTGTTGCAAGCTTTGGGTTCATATAGCTGGTCCAAATTTCCATCAACAGCTTGTTCAGCCACTCACAGTGTTCCAATGGAGTTATTGGCTATGCAAATATGTGAACAGATTATTAGACTGAACCTAGTTAACACGAAATTTTGGGTAATCAAAGAAGAGAACAAAGAAAGAAGAGATACCAAGGTGTTCAATACAACTCGCTTCCACTTCTTGTTTAGGTCTTCCACAAGAAGTCTCTGTTGATGACTGCAATACTACAGAGGGAAAACAATAATTTCATTTTACCGCATTTCACATGCTGTGCTGAAAGAACAAGAGGAACCTAACTCTGCAATGGCAACCCATATTTATCTAAAAAGTGATGCAAGTAATGTTGTTAATCTAGGAACCACTGCTAGATTAAAAGTCTAACCGAAAAAAGGAAAAGGGTGGGCAACAATAAACAGTGATCACAACATTTGTTTACACTGGGGGAAGAGTGATAAGCCTGTGCATAATTTAGAAAATATAAACTGTACTTGCATTTAAAGATTTTCAACAACATAAAGTTGTCCTTCTCTAGTAAATCACACCTAAAGGCAGCAGCTTTTTTTGAAAATAAATGAATAAGAGATTCATACGACCTAAGAATTCAACAAAGTATATCCCAATTTTAACATCCCATCATATAAAACTTTTCAAGTACAAAAGTTTCATGACAAATGAAATAAAATCTAAACTAAAGAAAATAATAATCAGACAAAACTGCATCACCATCCAAAATAGACATTTAAGACCAAAGAAAATCAAGTTAAAACGGGAGAAAAGTGAATTGAAGGACTTGCCTGAAAAGTAGCCCAGATAGCAACGACAAGAGGAACCCAATTGGAGAAAGAGAAAACCCATTTCTCAATACCCCAGCAAACCAAAAGCAAGGGGATTAAGAAAGCAATAGAGGGCTTTTCCTCCAAGAGATGATTAAAGAACTCCAAAAGCTCTTTAACTTTGAAACCGGCCCTACCCTTTCTTCTTCCCATTTTTTTGAAGTAAATACAAAACCTCCAACTTCACTTTCCTTGTTTATAATATCCTCATATACCATGATCCATAGTTAACTGTATATCCCCATGAAACAAAAAGGCCATTAATTTCCTGGAAAGTGTGAGAGAATTGTTACCTTCAAAAAGCACTTGGAAGGAAATTTTAACGGTTAAAGATGGGAACTTGAAGAGACTGGACTTTGTGTTTCCATAGTGGAGAGAGAGTAACATGAAAGGTCCACAAGTCAGCAAGAAAACAAGAAAAGGCATTCGTTTTTTTTTTTTTTTTTTTTTACTCTTTTAAGCTAACGAACTTTGTAAACAAGTTAACAAACGGTATTATTTTGTCCGAACAACTACCAATGCTGTGTTCTCAGTTTCTTTTATTTAATACTAATCTCACCTAAATTTCTCCTGAAAATTATATTTTTATCCATATTAAAAATACCTGTTTATATATCAATCAATGATTTTTTTCATAAAAAAATAAAATAAGGATAAACTTGGCGGTCCTAATTTGAATTTCAGTTTTTTAATCATTTGAGTTTTGCTTTCTCTAATTAATTAATGTATATGGCTCAGATCTTTAGTGGTCGGTCGGACCCATCAAGAATATATTATCTGTGAACGTGGTCCACGTGTTCTAATTCTTAATATCGATTTGGAGAGTTAGATATCGTCCTTATTAATGATCAAAGTTAATAAAGCCAACCTTTTAGCAGGTTAGGTACCCGTAAAAGTTAGAAATTAAAACATTATTTTTTTTTAATTTGGTGTTTAAGTTTTGTGATTAATAATATGATAATTACTCTAGAATTATATCATTGTTAGTCGTTATCTTCAGATCCATGAAATTAGGTGAAACACGCACAAGTTAGTTCGAACACCTATATTAATAAAAAAAAAGTTAATAAATTCAATTATTTTTTATGTATTTTTTATAAAATTGAACTAGCCTTTTTACTAATGTAATTTTAAATTAATTTTTAATATATTAAAAAAAATTACTAATAATATCTTTCTAATTTTTATGAAATTTCAGCAGCATATATCTCAAAGCATTACACAAAATTTTATCTTGCAATAAAAAAACCTAAAAGGCAATCACAACTTTCCATTCCATATTCAATACCATTAGTGTCTAGATCTTGCCTACTTGGAATATTAAAATTCTCTTAAAATAAATAATTACAATGATATTTT
>Ga0325404_1007792_pt1 | contig 11127 bp, 9 predicted proteins | sample PopdelMetagenome_18_FD_205664 | JGI IMG/M metagenome (GOLD analysis project Ga0325404, IMG submission 205664) | Populus deltoides microbial communities from Bellville, Georgia, United States - Xylem-Control-R1 | ecosystem: Host-associated > Plants > Phyllosphere > Stem > Wood/Secondary xylem...
TATGACTTATGATAAGTGAGATAGTGGCTAGAGATTCAAATAAATCACTGAAATTGATTAAATATAAAGAAATCATAAGATTTCAGAATAGTGGACTATAGGTAGATGCTTGTCCTCATCCATCTGAAACTCTGGTATGAAGTCTGATACACTATTTTGGGAGTGTCCAAGACTAACTCCATAAGTCTTTAATGCCATATTTCTGCTAACTGCCTTGCATCTTTATCAACTGTCTGTTCATTTTAGTTTTGTTCTAATCATCCAAATCCAGAAAGCGCTGTATTCTAAAAGCTATTTGTGGATTTGACCTCTAAACTTTTTGAGGTTATATCTGCTGAAACTTCTCTGTTGCATCATATTCTGTCCGGTCTTCTGTCTTATTGAGCTTCAGTAACTTGGTTTTCCTCTAGATTTTTAAATTGCCACGGTTTCTAGTTTGCTACTTCTTTCTGATTTTTGATAGCAAGTATATCATTTTTTTTTCTTTTTTTCAGATCATTACGAAGGCAACTGCTGATGGTACACTTAACACTCGGGACTGGGATGCAGAGCCTCTTTTTGCAATACCAAATGCTGAGGCTGTCAATATGGAGTATGACCATTTTAGTTACTCTCTCCTCTTAATACTATGGCTGAAATAATTCTTGTGATCTATCTCATATCTGACCTTTTAGCAATTATAGGTTGATATGCAATTTCTTTGAATCCACCAATAGATATTTGCTGAACTTTTATGGTTGCAGTTCACAATGTCCCACTCCTGTTTCTTCATCACCAAGGTATAAAAGGAGTCCAGGTAGACGATCTAAAAGTAGATGGGAACCTTTACCAGAAGAGAAATTGGTTGATAAGCCTGTTTCCATCAGTAATGATATTGTAAAATATGATGGTTGGGAAAGAAAGGTACATCTTGTTTCTCTCATCTTTTTTCCCTTCTCGTCACTCATTAGTTTTTTGGAGTTGTTGTTGGCTTCTGTATTTTGAGCGTGGAAGTGTTCTCTGCATCTTGTTTAAATCATTTATTAACTTGTTTAACCATGCAGCCTCCAAGTGTGAATTCTGAGAGCAAGTGGAATGCTTTGAATAACATGAAGTTTTCTTTATCGGAGCAAAAACTTCCAAGTAAAAATACTCAGAGGCCAGCTAAGAGGCAGCATCTAGCTGATGGTTTGAATGCTGCTAATAATGATGCATCAAGTGATAGTGATAAGGAGCAAAGTTTAACTGCTTATTATTCTAGTGCAATATCAATTGCAAATACACCAGAGGAAAAAAAGAGACGTGAAAGTCGATCTAAGCGATTTGAAAAAGGACAAGGACATCGAGCTGAAATTAATTACCTCAAACAAAAAAATGCTGGTGCTGGAAACTTGTACAGTAGGCGGGCTAGTGCGTTGATGCTTAACAAAAGTTTTGATGACAGTGGAAGCAAAGCCGTTGAAGACATTGATTGGGATGCACTAACTGTCAAGGGTACCTGCCAGGAAATTGAGAAACGTTATTTGCGCCTAACTTCTGCACCTGATCCATCCACTGTAATTATCTAACATCTTTATGTCGTTTCCATTGTTTTGCATCCTTAAATCAACAGAAGTTGCCTCTTTTTTGGGAGAGAGGAAAGATGAGAGGAAGGAAAATGGTGGGAAACAATAGACGAGGAAAATATTCGTATCTTCCTATTTTTTTTTTGGAAGAGAGGGAAATGGGAGGAGTGAAGGACAAAATTTATTTTCCCTTGTTTGTAGAGAAGAAGAGAAGAAAGGGAAGGATTTTTTCCTTTTTAATTTGTTTTCTGGGTGGGAGGATTTACTTTACTGTTAACTTTTTTTTTCCCCATGAGATGCTATTTTGAATTTAGAATCAAGTTAAACTTTGAAATCTATCTTTTTGAATCAAACTCTTCCTCATTTTCTTTCCCAATTGGATTGGTTGGCTTTTGTGGATCCAAGGAGAAGGCTTTCCTCACATTTTTCTGTTCCATTCATTTTCCTCTCTCCTCCCAAGCAAAAGATGAGTCACACAAACACGCGTGTGCGCGCAAGTTAAGGAGAAAATATTTCTCACACTTTTCCATTCCATTCATTTTCCCCTCACATTTCAAGCGAAAGATGAGTTGCGCGCGCGCACGCACACGCACACACAATGTGTTTTGTTTGGTCTAAATCCAAACTGCTTTACAGGTGAGACCAGAAGAAGTGCTAGAAAAAGCTCTGCTTATGGTTCAGAATTCTCAGAAGAACTACCTGTATAAATGCGATCAGTTGAAGTCTATTCGTCAAGATCTAACTGTTCAACGAATACAGAATCAGCTAACAGTTAAGGTATGTATGATACCTATGTTGCCATGCAACATGAAAACTTTCCTGTTCATTTTTTTGAGTCTTTATTTAGTTTTGTTTTTGTACATTCAGGTGTATGAAACACATGCTCGATTATCACTGGAAGCAGGGGACTTGCCTGAGTATAATCAGGTTGGTGAGGCTATTAACATGGCCATAAACGGATAAACCACTTTTTTTAATTCGTTTTTCGTAGTTCATTGTGTTGGCTGGACTTTTGTCAAACCCCTGTTGACAATATGCTGCGTTACTCATTCATCCATGTCCTTCCTGAGACTAGAAGTGGTTTTCTGTTTGCACATTTTTTTTTGTTCCAAGTAATCAGCCAAATAATTTCCTTTGGGATATTGCACTTTGCAAAAGAGTCTGCATGCTAATAATTATGCCTAAGCATTACATGCAAGACCATAAAAATTTGTCTAGTTAGAAAAATGATGTTTAGTTACGTTAATAGTGGCTGAACGATTTGAAAACATGTAGAGAAATGGTGCTTTATAGCTTTTATCTACCATGCAGCTTTTTGTTGTGTTCTGTCATCAATGAAACTTTTCATTGTGGACATATCCATACCCCATTGCTTTAATTTATTTACATGTATTTTTTTGCAACTTGTACTCTGACATGGTGTTCTTATATTAGTGTTTCTTTCTTTCTCATGTCAAGTCTCTGATAGTGTAGAAGCTTGTACTTTATTGCAGTTTGAGTCTGAAGTAAATGGGGTATCAGAAACAATGAAGCAGTTGCTTCTCCAATTCCATTTAAATTTTCTTTGCATATGATGATTGTGATTGTTTTAGCTGCTTATAATTTTTTGCTTACTTTCTCTATTTTGTTTCAGTGTCAATCGCAGTTGAAAACCCTCTATGCTGAAGGAATTGAAGGATGTCATATGGAGTTCGCAGCTTACAACTTACTATGTGTTATATTGCACTCAAATAACCACAGAGATCTTGTATCATCAATGTCAAGGTTGGTGACATCTGCTGAATGAGAATTTTGGTTATACTGATGTTCTATGTATTGAATTGTCCTTTCGTTGCACACTTAGCTTTTTTATTGGTAACTGCATCAAATTTTAATTTCCACCTGCTGACTCTAGGATAATCAATGTAGATCAGTTTGATTCATTTATTATGGACTCAAAATGATTTTTCTATAATTTAAATGCTACTGTTTTGATTTTCCAGATTAACTGAGGGGGCGAAGAAGGATAAAGCTGTTAAACATGCTCTTGCTGTTCGTGCAGCTGTCACTTCGGGAAACTATGTTATGTTTTTCAGACTTTACAAGGAGGCTCCTAACTTGAACACCTGCCTTATGGGTGGGCATTAGTAACTCTCCTATTTTTTCAAAATTTCACATTGACAATTCATTATTGACAAGAAATTTTGCCCTCTTACAGATCTCTATGTTGAAAAGATGCGTTACAAGGCTGTGAGTTGCATGTCCCGGTCATATCGCCCTACAATACCTATTTCTTACATTGCACAGGTTTTGGGCTTCTCCAGAACAAGTGATGGAAATGATGAGAAGGACTCGGATGGGTCAGGATTAGTGGAGTGTGTGGAATGGATGAATACACATGGTGCTTGCCTTACCACAGATAACAGTGGAGAGATTCAGCTTGATACAAAGGTATCCTCGATCGAACCATAATATTTTCACAAAAACAAGTAACGTTTGCTTGGTGCCTAATTACAGCCATGGCACTGAGCTTTAGATGCTTCTTCTTTATTTCCCATCACTTGCCCAGTGAAAAAGAAACCTTAAATTTCTAAGGCATTCCCTTGGCATGTTTTTTTGGTCCATTTTATAATTTTTACTGTCTCTGGTTTGCACTTTGTACAAAAAGGACCGAACACAATAGAAGCTTATGGGTGCTTGGTTTATACATTTTTTTAGTTTCATAAGGACCAAATGTTGGATTCTTGATGTGCAGGCCTCATCCTCCAGTCTATACATGCCGGAACCTGAAGATGCTGTGGCCCATGGAGATGCTAATCTGGCTGTCAATGATTTTCTGACACGTACATCCTTGTAGCCAAGGTGATTGAAATTAATTACATAGACAGCATAGTAAGAAAACCATGGAAATGTCTATGCTGCCCTCAACAAGCAGGGGCGGGGGCAGGGCTATTTTCTGGCCTGAGGAGTTTAGCTCAAGCTTGTGGAGGCTGCCTGTAACTTTAGAGAGGGTAGATCACAGATGTATAGAGTTGGAACACAAAATGAAATAGAGCACACAAATTCCCCTCGGAAATGATATGCCTAGGGTTGCTGAGGGCGCCGAACTGGCACTATAACTTGTGACTAGATTGTTTGTTTTTGTTAACAATGATTCATTCTTTCTCGGGGAAGACAAAACATGTTAAATATACTTGATGATGAAGGGAAATAAGAAACATGAATTTTGTTGTATTTTAAATGAATGAAAGTCAATGATTTTTTTTGGGCATTCACATGCAATGGTTTTTTGATTTGCTTCTTCTATAAGATGACCTCCTTATATTGCGCACGAGTTTAAGAGAATGCCACGTCAGTTTTAGGGAAGCCCTCTTCTACAATGCCTTTGATTGTCTTTGCGATGACATGATTTCCACTGCAACATAAACTATCCCTGTTACCTACTGATTGGACTGTGACGCATCCGGTAAAAAAATTCCCTTGCAAGATATTTCAGAAGAATCATTCTTAGATGTCTGAAACATGCTCTCTAGAGTCCTCGATTGGTTTAAAAGTATTGATTTGAATTTTAAATGGATTTTAATTACTAAAAACTGATCAGAGGGTCATTAGAATTGATATTAAAAATAATATTTCAAAAAAAAAAAAAACTCTCTTTCCAATTTTTTAATCAAAAGAGGCATTAGCCATCAAGGGAGAGTTGACGCCATTTTCTCCATTGTTCGTGATTGAAGCGATGTTTTTTCCACCAACAAGGCAACAACGAAGAAAATATAACCAAGATCTTAGCTGGTCGAAGGTATGGACGCAACTTTTTGTTGTTTTTTGTTTGTTTGTTTTATGCACTGCAGTTTGTTAAAAAGCAATTCCAAAGACCTTGTAAACTGGTGAAGAATTGCTTCTCCTACAAATGTTCATATGCTCTTCTTGTTTTTTTTTTCAAGTCCAGATGGTTTGACCATCAAAATATTTCTCGTTGTAAACACAGATTGCCTGATGTTAAACACTAGCTAAACACAACCTCTGCTATGCAAAATTTAGCTAGTGTTTAACACTGTGAAATATTACCGTAAACAAACTCTGTTATTTTTTATTTTTAATTATGTTTGTAAAATTTGATTCTAATTCTAATTTTATTTTTGATTATATTTTATTTGATGTTATGTGCATTTAAGAAATCAAAAAAACTATAGTCTTTATCGGATGTATTACATACGTGATGGAATTGTAGATAGTTTAATTGAACAATAAAAAATATTTTATATAAAGTATTATTTATTTCATGATATAACAACAATAGTTAAATTTACAATATTTAAATTCTAAACTATTTATATATATAACCTCAATTTGAAAAACAATTTTTTAACCAAACACATTAAACTACTTTTTATTCAACCTTAAATTCAATCACAGTTTTAATCAAATATATATAAATACTAAATCAACTTCAACTAAAAGTATTTTTTATAAAACAACTTTTTAAAATCATAACCATAAAAATTATGACAATACCACTAAATTCAAGTTGTTTTACTGATCACCTGGTGTTTGATTGATACTCAGGTTCTGACCTAATTCTACGTTATTAGGAATATCACTGGGAATAAAACAATGGACGCAGAAGCACCTAAGAAACCCGTCTCCATTATTATTAATAACTTGAAGGCCTTAAAATATGTCAAATGCTGGGTAATTTTTGCGGCATTTCTCCCGATCTTGCCAGCATGCATAGTTTTTTTTTTTTATTCCTGTTTTCATCCGATGAATCCGTAAACAGAGGAGATGCATTCCAGAAACGTATAGGTCCTACATTTTCCATCCAGAACGTCTAGCATTCCAAATGAAACACATTCAAAGAACAGAACACGCCAAGAAATTTTTATCTGATGAAAATGTCTAAAATTTATTTCCATCAAGTCATATTTTTTTTATAAAAAAATATAATTCATCTCCCTCATCCATGAATAAACAATGAAATAAAAAACCGGCGTAAACTAAACATGGCTTCAAAACAAACTAATATTACAGAAAAGAAAAGGTGTTAAAACATCATTTTTCTCTGCTAGCAATTTACTCATTCATTCCTCACTAGGAGCAGACTCAGGCCAGATGCTAACCTTCTCTTTCTCGTACTTAACATACAAAGCAGTCACCGCAGCTACAAAATAAATCTGAATCACCACAATTGCTGGAGTGTGATAATTAATTACACTTTTACCCGTTGCAAGCTCTACTAATAACAAAGCTGATAGCCCAAGAATTGCGATCCGCCCGTTTACCCTTTCACTGTACGGGCTAAACCCGAATTCCACTTTTAACCCATCAGAAACCGATTTCTTTAAAGGAACTGGAGGCAGGTACATTCCCGATCCTGACCCGGACCCAGATTTCCCTTTCTTTGCTTTCCGGAGCTCTGCTTTCTTGCCGGTCCCGCTTCTGTATCGGAGTCGGACCTGGGACAGGCGGCTCTCAAATTGGTCGTCGGATGCGGATCCGGGTTTCGACTCGGGCTCTTGGGTAGTGTCTCTTTTGTTGTCATCTGTGGTGGCGCGGGTGATGGAGGATTGTTTGGGCGCGTGAGGTTTGATTGGGAACGCGGCACGTGGATAAGGGAAATGGGTTGCTGATATGGTTGTTGTTGTGAGTTGCAGAGAAGGAGAGGATGGTAGCGCAGCCATTGATGAATTTATGGTAGAAGTGTTATCTCTTAGCTTGTGTTGTTTTGTTTGGATAAGTCTGTCGTTTTCTTTTCTGTGGCGGGAGTTGTTCGTTGGTGAATGGCGTAGTGAGAGTTGCGTGTTTGTACTTGGTTTATGGGTAGAGTTGTCGTCATGAAATTCTTTCTCGTGGTTATGTCATGGTCTTCCTACTCTCACAAATGTATTTAAATGGACTTACTAAGAGGTTTGATGCAATAGGTATTGGTCTTCTGGTCTTCGTACCATTTGCAAGGAGGATCGAGCCTACACATCTGTAGAGTATTCTTCTATACCTGCATCAATGTCAGGGTTGGAGAGCTGAGAGATTTCTGTGGCGTGAGGATTGTCGTAGATTTAGCACCAATCCTGAACTATTATAACATTTGAACAAGGAGAGTGGATGTGCAATGAATTAACCAAAGTGCCAAGCAGTTGTTGGTAATTGAGCCATCCTAGAACTTGTGACGGAAATTTGTTGTTGACAGCAATACTTTTTTTGAGCTGTATCCTTTTATTCAATTGAGAAATCATATACAAACAGCGATCCTTTAAGGCACTATATTACTTCTAATTGCCTTTATTGCAATCCAATCAGCAACACTCCTGCAGTTACTGACTACCTAACTGAAACTTTTAGCACAGCAGGCATGTCGAACTCTGAAGCAGAAGGGACCTATCTGCGATGATCAAGGCAACCTCCCAACTCAACAAATCGTAAGAATCCTTGACGCAGGGCTGCATCTGATCCAATTGTTGTGTTGACAAAATATATGCATCAGATTTGACACTAACCGGGAAACAATAGGGTTCTAATAACTGAAATTATAGAGCCACGCCAACCACCTCCGGCCTCTTGTTGAAGTTATTTGCCATGACACTACTGCCTACATATAGCCGTATGCTATAGAGATGTTAAGCAAAAAACAATGGTAGCAAAGAAGATCGATTTAAGTGAAACTTTGCCAATCACTCTTAAGATGTTATCATTACTTCAACTGATTTGAGTTTCATGAACCTCTCCGTCATGAGTTAGTCTCATTAAAGGATTCAAATAATATACATAACATATGACACTTACCATGGATTTTATAACTTGCGAGACCCATCTATAAGAAGTTTACAACTTCCAAGATTTTTAATTAATTTCTCTTCCTTAGGAACAAGCTATCAAAGTGAATACTAAAAGCCAGATTAACATCTCCAATGTAATTATATTATTTTCTGATATATAAAAAATATGTTTTTAATACAGGAGGACTCAAAAGGAGCAGAGAAGGAAGAAGTGAAAGAAAGGTAGGTAGGTGCTCATATCCCACATCGATAAAGCATAGGATACTGTTGAGAGCTGTGCCTATAAAACGAAATCGAAGCTAATGTTCTAAGCATACCTTTCTCGGCCTTTTGGCTAAGATCAAGTGTAGTATCTGTTCTTATCAGTTTAATATCTGATACGTGGGCCATAGGTCCACACGATATTAAATTAATTTTTTAAAGGGGAGGATCCATCACAGTGGCTTGCTACTGGGATTCTCAAGCGTCGCCCATGCGTTGCACTGCTGCAAGGGCCTGGCGCACCCTCCAATTTTATGTTGAAATTTATTATTTTTATTGAGAGCCGTTGTTTTCTGTTGAAAAGAGATTGTTAATGACACGATGGCATGTTTGCTTAAAGCTTGAAAAATTCGAAGTTGTCTGGAACCGTGAGATGACCGACCTTCTTTTCGAAGGAAAATTGAAGGCTTCGGCCCCGAGACATTGTTCAGCTCTGAATAATAAAGATACACATTGTTTGCGAGATAACTTTCGTCCCTGCTAGAACCACTGCAAGATAACTTCGACCAATTCATGGAAGAATTGAATTTCTAACAAACATGGAATTTGATCAAGTTATACTACCTTTTTTAGCGCGAATATCAAAGGATCCTAAAGGTTTGTCAGAGTTACAAGTGATTTTTTTTTTTTTATCGTTTGACCATTCTGAAGACTTCCCATAATTTTGCCTTTAAAGCAAAAGCTATCTAGGCAAATGCACGAGGTTAGATTGTATCTCCAAGCTAATCACATGCTCTTTCGATACAAGTCTTTTTACTGAAGGCGGAGTGAAGTGACCCGGGTGAGAATCGGTAGATAACCGCAGGAACGAGAAAATAGCAGCAAATCACTAGTCATGAACACAGCGGCAACGGAGGAAAGAAAAGCAATGCAATTAAGAGGTGCTCAGTCCCACATCGGGGAAACAAGAGGTAATATAGAGAGCCGCACGTCTAAATAGAAATTGAAGCGTTCGATAAGACAGGTCTTATCCTCTGTTGTGACCACGAAGAGCTATGTCATTAAGTGTCTTTTAATTAAGTGTTCTTATTAGACTGCAACTAGGGTCGTATGCGTTACCGAAACTCGTATTCGAAGACAAGAAATTTAGAAAATAAATAGATTATTTGTTATTATATTTTTAATTTTTATAATCATTGTTAACAAATAAAATAAAATAAAATAAAAACTGCCAAGGCATGAAATGTACCGGCGATGGTTCTTAAAATTTCTCATGCCCGTATTTTGTTTTCTATCCACTCATCGTCTAATTAAAATGAAATAAAAATTCTATTAAAGTTTAGTAAATTATTAAACGAGACCTTGACTATGTAGCCCCATGTAACAAAGTTTTTACCCATACCCGTATCTTTAATATTCCTCACATATAATAAAATATTATTAAGTTAAAAGTCAACAGAGTTCTAAATAAGTTTTTTTTATTCACATCACACCTTATGTATTCATGTTATTAATATATTTTATATAAACAAACAAAATCTTATAAATAAAAGCGATTTAAAATTATTGTAATATAATATTTATTTTAGTTGGAGAAATATTTTAATTTATATGATACCACAAGACTTAAAATAAACTATTTAAATCACTCTTGAATTATACAATACCATATTGGAAATTTATTTTAACCATATCAAGACTCAGAATCAAGAAATAATTATATTACATTGAAATTCATCAACAAATTCAATTGCTTTCTATATTCATTTTTATAGGTTAATTTTTTACTTCTGACAAACACTGATAACACTACGGAAGATTTATTAAAAGCTCAACTTGTAAAATTCATATTCATTTATCTATTGTTAATTTAAAATCAAGTCGCATATAATTGTAAAAAAATAGTTAAAATAAAAAATGCGTGAAAATATAATATCAATTGAAGATATTTCTGTAATTAAGATTTTTATTAGTTATATATATTTAAAAATCTGAAAGATAATTCAACTCATGTACCTAATATTTACTCAAGTTAAACATTAATCAAATTAATTTAATTATGATTTTTAAAATTTATATAAAATTAAAATATATTTAATAAAAAAATCTAATTGATTAATTTATAAATAAGTTTAAATAATCTGTTAGAAATTGAAAAAAAAAATATATTACTAGTCGAATCACGTGTAAAAGAATAATAATTGATTTTAAAATGGTCGGGTCTAGGAGTCCCAAAATACAGTGGATGGGCCTAGAAAAAGGCTTGATGTTATTGTTTTGGGCTGCACATGTTTTAGCTTCCACGAGATTATTGGGAGTTTGGGCCAGTCTTCTAACTTAAGCAATTAACACAACATCTCTAACACCAAAAACTAGTTTGGGCCTAGCACAAGGTATATTGTCTACGAGTTAACAATAAAACATTTCGATCTGATTTATTGTATAGATGGGTTTTATGTGTTCTATCTAATAATGAATATAATAAATTTATTTGAAGTGCTTTTCTTTGTTTTATCTAATAAATAATATAAAATATAATTGCTATTAAATTTATTTGAAGTGATTTTATGTGTTTTATCTAATAAAGAAAAATAAAACAATGAATGAATGACCACTCTTTTATGTGCTCT
>Ga0325404_1007799_pt1 | contig 11113 bp, 4 predicted proteins | sample PopdelMetagenome_18_FD_205664 | JGI IMG/M metagenome (GOLD analysis project Ga0325404, IMG submission 205664) | Populus deltoides microbial communities from Bellville, Georgia, United States - Xylem-Control-R1 | ecosystem: Host-associated > Plants > Phyllosphere > Stem > Wood/Secondary xylem...
TAAATCTGGATTGAATGATGAAATTGAAAACAAATAAAAATTCCACAAAAGGATCAAGGAAAAATAGAAATCAAAATAATAAAGACTAAATTAGAAAAAATAATATATCTCAAATTAAGATTGAAAGGTAAAATTAAAAACAAATAAAACTTTTACAAACAAACCAGAAAAACAAATTAGAAATCAAAAGAATAAGGATCAAAGTTGAAATATCAATAACTAAGAAGACACCTCTAAAATTTGAAGTGACTAGTATGGTTTTTGAGGAGAGGAGATAGAAAAGAAGGAAAAAAAAACATTCATTAGTGACAATCCATCCCACCACATGCCTCCCCTATAGGAAGAAGACTTTGCTGCAATTCCAACGATATTCCTAAAAGGCCATTTCAGCCATTGGAAGGCATCACACTAGCCGCCAGATGGTTATCAGAGCTTCCAGCATGTTGGCACATACGTTGTATGCTCTTGCCACTTTTTCATTTTAATAATATTTTATGTTTATTAAAGGATCAAATTACCCTCGCCCAACTTCATGATAAAAAAAAAGGTTGTAAAGAAGAAAAGGCAGTTGGATGTAAGCTTTAAAAATTTATTTTTAATGGTAATTGAGTCATTTCACTATACTTAAAAAAGTAAAAAGATAAAAAATACTCTTAGATCCGAGATTTAAATTTTTTCTTTTAAAGGTAAATTTATAATTTCATTGTGCTTTTAAAAATAGAAAAGACAATGCTACTATTGATCAATTTGGTAATGATCAATGGACTTAGCAAAAAAGACAAAAATACCCCTAACACCAAGGCCATTGATTTTTTTAAGGGCAAAACAGTAATTACACTGTTACAGTGAATAGTAAAATGTGTCTATGGCTACAGTGTTTTTGCCTTTCATTTTAGCTTTTTTATTATATTATTATCCTAAGTTTTCTAATTATCTTTATTCATATAATTGGTGATGGTGCATGTTTTGTTTTTTTTTTTAACAAGTCACCCTTTGGTCCATGACCAAACGAAGTGAAATAAAAACAAGAAGTAAGACCAATATCTCACCCACTCCATATATAAAAAATGCATATTTCTTCATCTTTGCGTCATTTTAATACACTTTTTCACCCATTTTTCATATGTTTTTTTCTTTTATAATGCTAACATGGAATTAGAGAGGAGAGACAAGGGAAAAATAGGAGGATAAAAGAAGATAGGAAAATAAATGATCACCGAGAACACATTAAAGCTTCGTTTTCAACACCACAAGCATCACTGAAAATAGATTTGTGAGATGATTTTAAAAGCGCTTTGGAGGATCACTTTTTGCTATCTTAATGGGTTGTACACGCTTCCCACTCTCTAGTCATACGCATTTCATGCACCAAGGAGAAAAAAACACAGAAGATGGTTGTTTAGGTTGAAACTTTTTTCTATTGTTTGGAAAGACCTAAAAGGCCAGCCCTCATCTTCTTTCTCCTTCTCACTCCTAATTTTTCTCTTAGACATTCATTCTCCTCCTTTCCCTTTCACTTCTTTTGCCTCTTTTTTTTTTTTTCATCACATAGGTTGTCATCTGAACATTTTTTCAACCTTGAGGTGTCAGAACCCGGCACCAAACCATTCACGCATATAATATTAGGACTCTCTACATCTCGAGGTGAGCATGACCAAGGTATATAAATACCGTAGTCACTAGGTAAATAAGACAAGTGATATTTTCTCTCATTTTCCTCATATATTTTCTCTTATACACTTACTAACTTAAATATTAGAGAGTCCATCATTTTACGAAGGATTTATTTTTGCAAATAAACATTTAGTCACCGATCAAACCAATAACCAGTAAGTCCAAATATAAAGCCCATATTAAGTTTACACTTTTTGGCCCAATATTGCAACCCACAGAAAGCTCATTTTCTATGTGAAGTTTTTCCACGACTTCATCAGTTGACATATCATCTAAATATTGAACTTGTTTTTATTTTCTGGAGGGAAGAGAGATTGATGGTCAGTTATTTTAGCAATAACTAGTTACAATGGCCATGCTACTTTGTGGTCACCATTAACAAAATGTGAAACGTTATAGCCTAGAGTGTTCTATAATGAAGGAGAAAAGGAAGGTCACTTTGAGTGAAACATAATTGTTTGATAGTTATAACCAAAAGGCATGGAAAATAACTAGAGAGCCTCCTTAACATATGAAATAAAGACAAGTAAAATATTAACTTAGATGTTTAGCAAGTGTCATTAAGCATGCATCAACATTTGAAGCACCATGGATTTTTAAAATGAAAGCACAAAAGGAAAGGTACTGGAGTGTTAATCAAGGTAGTTGATGTTGAGGGTAAACAAATTATTTTTCAAACTCCAAAATTTTACTTGTAGGAGAATACTCTTGAAAAAAAATTAAAGGCTGAAGTGAAAAAATAAAATAAAAGGAACTGACTTCATTATTAATACAAATGTAGCAAATTACCATCTAGTATCGTTATTATAAGGGCATCTTCAAGAGATATATTAAATGGAAAGCCAAAAATAACATAAGTTAAATGTAATACATATATCAAATTATCGAATAATAACATCATTTTCTTTTCTAAATTTCTTCTTGGTATCAGATTAGGTCGATCATATATATAGCTCTAAATATTAGCTTCTGTTTTTTCAATTGGTGGCTTTATATTGTCCAACCACTTTAAAATACTTTGTTTTCAATCCTTTTCAATGTGTACCAAATATTTTATTTACTATTATTTTTTAATGATAAATCAACTCATGATACGAAGAAATCTCAAGATCATGTTGATGGTCAAATGACATCCAAAGAATAAAAAGAATGGAGGTGCAAGATAACAAAGCCCTATAAAAGAATTGAGATTTTACATAAAAAGAAATACATAAAAACAAAAACAAAAGAGACTTAGTGCAAGTCGATAAGTTCTTGCGCAAGAGATAAGGTGGTACAAAAGAGAACACCCACAAAAAAAAAAGAGAAAGTTCTTCTTAAAGAATGAGATGGAAAATAATCGAGGTATCATAAGAAGAAGACATTGGTCTGATGAAGAGTGAGCCGAAATAAAATAGCCACTTAAAAAGCCAAATCTTGAAAAAATATGTTTAGGAAAAGAAATGTAGCAGCAACCATAAAAGAAGAAAAAATAGATAAAAATAGCTATGTTTAGAAAAATATAATTATTGAAATACAAATGACTCTTTAAAATAATTTTTTATCATTGAAATGCACATAAACAAAAAAAAATAATATTTATTCAATTTAAAAAATTATATTACCAATTTAATTTTTCTAAATAGCATCTCCTACGAGAAATGCTCTAAGAAAATAAGCCTAAACTATAGAGCGAACTTTTCTAAATTAGATTGTTTTAGAAACATCTAGAAATTTAACTCGAGCTTCTTGACCTGAATTGAAGGAGACCGGGTGGGCCCTTACTAGAGGCCGACTTCGTTGTGCGGTCGTTCATCATAGGCTGATTTTAGGGGAAGTCATGGCTCCAATCTCAAAGAAAGAGCTACAGCTGTCAGAGAGGACGTGTCAGTTAGAACCAAAAAATCCATGTGAAAAAGGAATGATAAGGAAGAGATTTGAGAGAGAGAGAGAGAGAGAGAGAGAGAGGAGTGATGGTTTTTAAAGAGAGATTCAGGCTAATATTTAAAGAGAGGAATGATAAGGAATGATGGTTTTTAGATTGTTTATTAATTTTTTATTATTTATTTTAATTTTAATTTTAATTATTATTTTATTTTATTTTAAATTAATTTATATATATTTTTAAATTGTTATGATGTGCTAATGTTAAAAATAAATTTTAAAAAATAAAAAATATATATTATTTTGAAATATTTCTAAATAAAAAAATAATTTAAAAAACAATTGTTATCCCAATATTAAATGACATCTTAAATACATAATTTGATTTCCTGTGCTTCAATTATTTTTAAACAATAAAATTACCATAGTAACATTGGAGTATTTTTTTCAGTACTATGAAAATCCCATAGAAAACTAAAAAAAATATGTCTCAACCCCAAATCCATGAAATTATGATATATGAATAAGAAACTAAAAAAATATTAGTGACCAAAATAGAAAATACTTTAAGGAAAATTGTAAAATCAAACATCAACAAGTCAATTCAATGACTTTCTCTGAGATTGTGAAAAAGAAAGTTAAAATAAATCATGAAATTTAATTCCAAACCAACTCAATATTAAAAGGTGAAAATGAGAAAAAATGAGAAAAAAGTAAAAAGAAAAAAAAAATCTTTTTCAACCATAGAAAAAAAAGCCAAAATAAATAATGAAACTCAATTTCCAATAAATTTAATGTTGAATTATGAAATTGAAAAAAACAATCAATAGAAAAAAAAAGTTAAAAAAATATTATTGCAATGACTAATGGTTTGTGAGGCAACAAATACAATGTTGAAGGATGAAACTGGTAATAAAATTCAATTATCAATAAATCTAATTTTGAATGATTAAATCGGAAAAAAATATAAATGTTGAAGAATGAAAATGAAAAAAAAATCACCTAAAAAGAAAAAAAAATACAATTACAATGAATAGTGGTATGTAAAGCAACTAACTAAATGTCGAAGAATGAAAAAAAAATCAACTAGAAAAAAGCAAAACAATATAACCAATTACCAAAAAAAAAACCCAACATTAAAAGATGATACAAAAAAATGTTGAAAAAAATTGAAAATAAAAATCAATAGAAAAAAAAAAGAAAAAACATAATTGCAATCAATAGCGATCCGTAAGGCAGTCAACCAAATATTATAGGATAAAATTAAAAATAAAAATTAAATACTAAATGACTGAATTGGAAAAAAAATCAGGGAAAAAAATTACAATGAATAGTATTACGAGAGGTGGCATACAAAAATAAAATCAAATGGGATTTCAATAATGGAATTAAAAAAGAAAAGAATAAGTAGTGAAAAAATTCAAAAGAAAAAAAAATACAATTTTAAGAACTAGATTGAAGAAAAAAATTGATGCAATGAATAGTATTTTGTTAATAATAGATATATAATTCAATTCAAAGATTAAATAATAATAAGAACAGTAGAGATTGCAAGTTGTGGTTGGCAATAAACGTGTAAGAATCTTCATTATCCACTAACTTGCTTGTGGGTTGCACCTCCATGTTTCTGCGAGCATCTTATGGATTACATTTGGAAAACAATATCTTCTTCTATAATTAATTGTTAAAGGAGGAGTATCGAGAATTCCATCTGTTTCTTTCCTTTAATTAATTTATAAATACAGGGATGTCAAGCACATGTCAACGTGGACCTTCTCATGTCACCTCTCATATCTTTATTTTATTTTAATTTTTTCTTTGTTGTTTAAGGAAATCAGTTCAAATATATTCCAAAATTACATATAGGATTTGTATCTTAGTTATTAAAGTTTTAATACCCTACATAAAAAAATTAAAAAATAATTATGTGGATGTACGCTATATAAATTATAAATATTGAAGTTTAAAATGTTGTTTTAATTTTTTTTATCTAATATTAAAAAATATTATCTGATCTTCTTATGTTTATATAGTCTATATATACTAATGAATTTCTAATTTTATATTGACAAAATAAAATCTTCTTCTGATTTATATAATGTATTTTGATATTAGTTAGTAACTAGCAAGAAAACGATAATAAGATCTAAGTAAGAGAAAAAATTTTAATTACCGCTTCATGAATCTATCACGATAAATTTGAAAAAATAAAAAAAAGCATCTCTAACAAATAAATGATATTATTTGAATCAATTCAAGTCTATCCAGACCTTTGCTCTCATCCTTGCATCTAAAGCTTCGGCACTAAAAGACATCGCAAAAAACAGAAAGGCATAACTGAAGTAGAAATCTGGCAGCAAAACATGGTGGCAGCAGAGCGAGAGGTTCAGCAAGACATGTTTGATGGGAAGGTGAGCAACAATTATAATGCAAACAAAATTAATGCATAGGTTGGAACATAACTCCTTCGATAACCTTCTTTTTTTCGAGGCAAGAAAAATGCGTGTGAAAAAGCAAGCGAAAAGGGAACGGATTGGAAATTATAGCTATCCATAAACCAAGAGAAAAAAAGAATGTAGTAACTTCGAACAATAAAAAATATGCCTAATTGGATCGGAACCAGTACTGTGGACGAAAGGAAATGCTTGAAAATGGCTAAAAAGATGATTAATTCAAAATTTATTTGTTAATTTTTTAAGTGTTTCACTTGTTTTATAATGTTTTTTTTTGTATTAATGTATGATTTTTATTTTATGGTTTGTTTGGAATTTGAAGGAAATTGAGGGTGGTTTTGTAATTGAAGTGTGCTATAATTGAAGAAATGATGAGTAATTTAATGGGTACCAATTATTTTTTTATCAATTTTATAGTTAAGTTTGAGATTTTAGAAAAATTGATTTTGTGTGGAATTGATAATAATTAAAAGTATAAATTTAGGTTGAATAAGTTTGAATTAAAGAAATGATGGCTAATTAGTTGTGTTACACTTAAATTTATATACATTGGTTTTGGAGGATAATATAAATCCTTGTAAGAGTATGGTGATGAATGCAGTGGAAATAAATCAAGATTATTCAAGTGAATATTCACCTAACATCTCTTTAGATAAAGAACCAAATGTAAATCCAACTAGGTTTTTTAAACTTATGAAAGTTTTTGATGAACCGTTATGAGATTCATGTGTAAATTATAGTAAACTATCAATCATTGTATAAATGTTTAACATCAAGTTAAATTATAGGTCGAGTGAGGTTGATTATGATCGGATCCTTAAATGATGGACAAAATTGTTACATGAAGGGAATAAACTGAAAAATAATTTTTATGTTGTAAAATACACGATGAAACGTCTTGGATTAGGTACCAAAAAATTAATATGTGCCCAAACTTTTGCATGTTATACTACGGTAAATATGCAAATTTTATCGAGTAAAAAACTTGTCAGCATGCTTGGTATAAAACCAATGGTTGTAGAAGAACACTTATCACATACAAAAATCAAGATAATTTCCAATCACTTCTAGGCTGTAAAGGTTATTAAAGTCTCCAAAGACTATTGAGCATATGATATAACACCATTCATATGACGAGGTGGATGGGGTCATGTACACTTTTTTATTGGTAAAGCTTGAAAGCAGTTCAATAAGGTGCATCCTGATTTTTCAATGGAGCAATAGAACATACAACTCGTGTACTGATGAATTTAATCAATTTAGATCCCTTTTCACATATTTTTCCTGTTAATCGATCATCCTAGCAGTTTAAAACTTACCCCATAGATGTTTATGAAGCTGGAATTTATGTTCTTATCAATAGTCGTACATGGTCCTCACAATCCATATAGGAATATAGAAGTCTATCTTCAATTATTGATTGATAAGTTGAATCAGTTATGACCAATCGAGACTTTGACATATGATGTCTCAAGAAAACATAATTTTTAAATGAAGATAACATTGATGTGGATTATAAATAATTTTTCTACGTATAAGATGGTGTCGAGTTTGAGCATATATAAAAAACTAGCTTGTCCATATTGAATAATGTTAAGCTTCCTTTTTTTTTTTAAAATTATCACAGAAGGTTCTTTTCAAGTTATCATCGATCTATAAATATCAGAAAGGACATCTTAAAAGGTAAAGTTGAAAGAGATGTTACACCAATAATATTGTTGAGTGGAGAATCATATAATAAAGTTTCAAAGCATGAAGACATTATTTTAGTTTTCATCCAAGGAAGCAAAAATTCACTGGTTTTGGTGTGATTTATAACTAGGTTAAGTGAAGTATTTTTTGGGAGCTTTTTTTATTGGAAGATTAATATCATCCGTCACAATTTGGATGTCATGCACATTAAGAAAAATATGTTTAAAAATATTTTTAACATAATTATAGACATGAAATGAAAAACAAAATAGAATATTAAAACTAGATTGGATCTACCTTTGTATTGCTACTATGAGAATATGGAGTTAATTAATGACAGGTTCCATGTTGCAAAGCCTAAAGCTATCTTCGCCTTAGACAAATGAGCACAACTTTTTATTCTATGAATGGCTTAAAAGTTTGCGATTTTCTTATGGATATGCATCAAATATAGCTAAATTGGTAAATTTAAAGGAATGTAAATTGTATAAAATGAAGAGTCATGATTGCCATGTGTTTATGTAAACACTCATTTCTATTGTTAAAACAAAACCTATAAGTCGTGTTCTTATAGTTGAAGATGGTAACAATGAAGTAATTGAAGGAGATAATGTCTTTCAAATGGATGAGTTAGTTAATCCATATCAAGTTGCTCCATCTACCAAGTTAAAAAATCCAAATTTTTGTATTATTGAGAATTCTTATATTGAGGTTGATGTTGATGAGATAAATGTAATATTGAGTAACAACGCAAATAGAGAAGTAGATGATGAGATCAACCATGACTTCAACAAAGAAGATGATGTTGTATATGACAATGATGAAAATGTGTAGAAGGATTTTGATTAAAAGGAGTTGAATTAATTTAGTTGTGATCTTTCATTATGTAATAAAATTGAAAATATGTTGATAACAATTTTGTTGTATATTTTTCTAATTTGTTTTTATTTTTTCAATCATTGCACATATGGTTTTTGTTATGCTTGTGGGTTTATTGTGAGAAATTGTTGGCTTGAAAATGCTTGTTGTGGTTATTGTTATTATGTGTTTAGTGTGAGAATTGTTGTGGAAAAATGGTGGAAATGGGGCTCTAATTCTTGGCTAGAAAATGGAGATAGGTTATCATGGGTTTGTTTTGGGGATTATAACAACTAAACAAAAAAAAAAATAATATTAAAAACATATATGAAATAAAAAGACAATTCCATCAATAATCCACTAGAATCTTGGCACTTATTCTGGAACTTTTGATAAAACTTATAGAATGTTTAGGATTTTATGACAAGATCGACGATAAAATATGTTGACAACAATTTTGGTGCCTATGGAGTTTTGATGGAAAATAGGTGATGAAATATGATTTTTATACGTGAATATTTCATCGTTGATTTTGTTGTTAATTTCATCACTGACAAAAATGTCGAGGTAAAAAAACCCAATAAGATACTTTTCGATGATTTTTTTGTCGAAAATTCTGATTGCAGTAAAATTATCGACTGAATTTTGTCTGAACATAAATGAAATATTCCGTAAATGTTTTTTTTAATTTTATGATAGCGATTTTCTTTATTTTTCCTCATTGCTTTTAGATTCTTTTTCGTACTTCACTTAAGACATTCAATTTGATTAGAACTTTACTAATTAGGCCATTCTTTTCGTATTTAAACAACATTGTAAACTATTTTTCAGAAGAGATCTAATGAAATAAAGACTTTTAGATATTATCAAAGTTTTTTCTACAATCAAGAGGTGTAACTTTATGGATTAAGAATCTTATTTTATTTCTCTACAGTTTAGGATCCTACAACTTTAAAGATTGAAAACTCTATCCATGTTATATGCCGAGTCAGCACCCTCAACATGAACTTGATGCACTACGAAAAATTTAATAAATTCTCCTAAATGTTTACCCTAAAATCCGAATCTATGAAATAAATAAAGGAAAAAACCCAACTTTCCCAGAAATTATAACCACGCAATCTGTTGCTCACAGCTGTGGTCTAGTCAGTCTCCTTATTTATTTATTTATTTATTTATATATATTACTATCCTTTACCCCACCATAGAATCTGTGGCAGCTGCATGATTTTCTTTGGTATGCTTTTTGATACAAGAAGCAACACGGTTGTTAACTCTACTCCCTAACAGGGGGAGCTCCCATGTCTTCCCCTTATTTTCAGCCTAAAATAATGCAAACCGAACGACAGAGCATAGATTTGCTGTTCTTTATCCATGTCTATGCCCAGGTGGAAACGAAAAGGCAACTACTAGCCAGCTAAAAAGTTGAGAATCCTTTTTGACTAAACTAGTTCTTGGAGCCCATAAACTAGTTCTTGGAGCCCAAGCACTGGGTTACTTACTTCATTTGCACGGAATCTCTCTAATTACTTTGTTCAATTAACTCCTTTTAAATTATGGCATTCTTTGCATCAAGAAAGTAACCAAACGACCTAATGAAGGTTGGTCTGGTTACCCTGAGATTTACGTCGGATCAAGTTTCAATAAAAATAAAAGAACCAACTTGGTATAATCTAGTAAAAAAACAGATCAATTGACTTGCTTTTTATTTTTAATTTTTTTAATGATATTTTCTTTTTACAAAATAAATAAAATTAATTGATCTGAGTTAAAAACTTATCCCATAATTTGAAACTTTTAAAAAAAAAAGAGATAATGACGAGTAACCTATTCTGTTATGTTGTTATTATAAGAGAGTACAAGAACACTTAAAGTTTAATTGTATTATTAACAACTAAATCCCATGATTTGAAATGATTATCCTATTAATTAAAATAATTAAAAATTTCTGAAGATAAATATTACTTGATTTTTTAAAAGGATACTAGGGAGGCTTCTTCTTCTTTTCTTTCCCGCCTCGTATTATTATAAAATACATGAAGATTTTTTAAGACGAGATGCTCCGGGAGAGAGTCTTTGGCACATCTTCAACAAGCCCGTGTAGAGACCAGAAAGAGTAAAAGACCAGAGAGAGTAAAGGGCAGCTACATATATATTATTGTGTGTAATTGTTTTTGTATTTTAAAAGTGTTTTTAAAAAATTTTGAATTTTTATTTTATTTTTTTATTTTAAATTAATATGTTTTTGGTATTTTAAAATTATTTTGATGCGTTGATATAAAAATAATTTTTAAAAAATAAAAAAATATATTATTTTAATATATTTCTAAATAAAAAATATTTTAAAAAACAATTAAAATCACACTCTTAAATATACTAATAGAATGGGCTAAAACCCCCCTCTAATAACAGCAAATTTGACTCTGTTTAGGTGGTGTGGCTAGAAGCTATTGCCCTTAATCTCAAGTCTAATACAAATCCAACCAATTAAAATGACTAAATCGTTTCTCTTTCATTTGGTAAAATCTAGAGAAGTGGTAATTACTCGAGAAATGGATTATTAACTGCAAAAT
>Ga0325404_1007802_pt1 | contig 11110 bp, 5 predicted proteins | sample PopdelMetagenome_18_FD_205664 | JGI IMG/M metagenome (GOLD analysis project Ga0325404, IMG submission 205664) | Populus deltoides microbial communities from Bellville, Georgia, United States - Xylem-Control-R1 | ecosystem: Host-associated > Plants > Phyllosphere > Stem > Wood/Secondary xylem...
AAAGTGCCAGATTTGCCTGAAATCCATGTTGGGTCTGGCCATGATGACAGGTTTATTGGGTCGGATCCTTCGAATTTGCAGGCCCACTTGCAGAGAATGCAAATTAGAGAACATGAGCAATCAATTGGGTGTAATAGAAAAAACAGCGATGACAATTTGGTTGGTGGTTATGCTGCCGTTGGCGGTGATTATTACATGCAAAAAATGCCTGAAAAAGTGTCTCCGGCGAATCTACCCGTGACAATGCCACCCCATGTGACTGCTCCACCAGGTTATTGGCCGGAGAAACAGGCTGCTGGAGGTGGGTTTCCGGCAGCCGTGGCGGTGACCACTGCCCCGGGTCAAATGGAGCAACCCGTTTATATGATATCTGGTCCCGCTCAAGGAACTGCTTATCACGCACCTCAAGTAATGCGACAGGTTACCGGACAAACGGGTCAAGGATATTACATGCAGAGAATGGGTGCTCCAGGGCATGGTCCTGATGTTTACAGGGAGCAGCCGGTATATAATGTGGTCCCACAACACCATCAGCCCCCGCCACCGATGGGTCCCATGGGAGTTATGAGGCCCAGTGGGCCTGGGGTAGCAGTGACTGATGGCGGATATGCACAGGTTGCGTATGATAGTGCGGTTGGGAGACAGGTTTACTATACTGCGGCAGGTGGTGCAGCGCTGCAGCAGCAGCAGCAGCAGCAGATGCCACCACAGTTTCAAGGTATGGGTGGTGGTGAGATGAGACACGTCGGCGGTGGTGGGCAATTGGCTCCTGAAGTCAAGGTTGTTACAACGAAGGTGACGCAGGCTTCAGTGTGATTATATATATAATAGATATGCAGATGTGTTTTGCAAGTTAAAAAAGTTTTTTATTTTTTACTGTCCAACTTTTTGTACACAGTGGTGGCGGAGATGAAATGAGTTTATTATCACCGTAACGCTAGTAGTTTGTTTGACTTTTTGTTGATTTCTTGTTGTTGATTGGTTGTGCTAAATGCTAATGTCTTTTTGATTAGTTATTTGGTTGATCTTGGTCATGATAGGTCCACTTGTCTGGTTTCAATCCAGCAACATTATCTGATCATCTCCCAGCACTGAAATGTGGAATTTACACTCCTTTTTTTTTTATTTTTTTTAAAATTGTTAACAGATAGTTTCTCACATCTAGGTTTTTAGGGCACAATTCCAGTTTAAGTTTGGCTGGTGTCACTAAATTGGTATTTTTTTTGTTTTTAAATTGTTTAAAAATACTATTAAAAATAAATTTTTAAAAAATTAAAAAATATTATTTTAATATATTTTTAAATAAAAATAAATAAAACTAGAACAAACACTGGCCTGCCAAAGGACAGTCAGTTCATAAAATTTTCCTAAACTTACTAATTGCCTCTTTTACCGAAAGATTCTCCTCTCTCTCTCTCTCTCTCTCTCTACAATTCTTCCGGAATTTTTCTGCTGTTGAAAGTGATTGTCCCTTTTTCTCCAGAGTAACATGTTCCTTTTGTGTTCCTAAATAATTATTTTACTTAGGTAGTTAGATCGAGGTTGATAGTGGATGATATCTTAATCTTGACTTTTGCTTTGTGGTGAATGATTATTGTAATAGCAATTTTTTTTATTTTAAAAATATTTATTTATTTTTAATATTTTTAGGTATTTTAATGTGATGATGTTAATAATAAATTTTAAAAAATAATAATAAAAAATTATTCAATATATTTTTAAATAAAAAATATTTTAAAAATTAATTGTTATCATAATACTAAATAGACTCTAAACATTGATCGGGGTGAGACCAATAATTGATAAATTAGACAATTAGCATGTAAACTATAAATAAATGAGGAAATGACATGGAAACAAAAAGTTTTGGTGAAATAATATTTTTTGTATGTCGTGAAACAACACATTTTTGAATGTCGTGGTTTGAAACCGTGATATTTAATTAAATGTGATGGTTTCCAACCAAGACATCCATTTTATATCGTGGTTGGGAACCGTGAAAAAAATAAAATTAATTGATGTGATATCACAGTTGTAAACTGCGAAATTTATTTAAATTCAGGACTAATTAGTTGACTGGTTTGTTAAACTGGTCAACCAGTTTGTAAGGAAAATTATAAAACTGCAAAAACCAGGATCCTAGAATGAGATTTTTTAAATTTAAAGATTTGACAGTCGGAGTAGCGATTCTATGGCTACTTTAAAGAAAATGGTCTCCAGTTGGATCAAAAGTTATAGTCCATTTGAGCTATTATTCTGGTCAGGCGCAATCAAACCTTCTCTTGGATTTAGATCTGTTCTATTGGTCCATAAATTTATTTGTTAGGTCATCCACGTAATTTGTCTATGACAAATCTTCATGTAGCTATAACAAATCCACATCTAACTGCTTAAAATAATTCATGAGAACTACTGTGTAAATAATAACTTTTTAAGATCCACATCTGGAAAATACTAATTTAGCAACGAAAAAGGAAAAATGTCAATGTATGCTTTCCCCACATTGTATGGAAACTAGTGTGTGTGTGTGTGTGTACAAACATTGTAATCTAGTCCAAGAACAATACATCTTAAAGATACAAAGAAAAGGTCCTTGAAATAACAAATCAATTTAGGTAAATTTAACATACAACCACTTGAAACAATCATAACATAATTTTTATAGATGGAATTAAAAGAATAGAATAGCTAAACTTATAGGGAAAAAACACTAAAAAACAATTGATGGTTCTACATAGAATGACTAACAATATAAACAAGACAACTTGTTTTCATAATCAATTCAAAAACACTAAATTGTTAGTTTTTTAGCCTCTTAAGATGTAGCCCAAACAAAGACAACCCAACAATGATAATAACCCCCTACTGCTTAAAAAACTCTTAATGCTAGCAATTAAACACACCATCTGGATATTGCTTTTCTTGTCAAAGTAAAATTAACATGCTTATAACCGTTATCAATCTCAACTCAACTACATGTAGTTCTTACAAAATTATTCATGCTCAAAAAAGCGATAAAATCCCTTAGCCCCCCATCTTGATTGAGGACGCGCAGAACTAAGTCGCTGCCACTTTGTCTCCTTTTTTTAAAATTTCAAGATCCAAATGTTGTGGTCATCGTCTTTATTTTGTTTTTTAACCACCAAACCACAATTCCAAAGACATTTTTATGGTGAATGAAGAATTTTTCAATAAAACCTACAACATTTATTTACCTGGGTGGACCTGCAACCAAGGTTTTAATTTTTTTTTCCAAAGAAAGCCAATCAAACTTATCAAACCTAACTAACAAGGAAATCAACACAAACAATTTGAATTTCTACACTTTGTTATGGGCTCCATGTTGTTAACACATAAAGGAAAAAAAAATCAAATGAAAGCCTATAAAGCAGTTTATGTGCTCCACATTGACAACAAATCTCTGAGCATATAAATAACAGAGCTATAACAATAAATTTAACTTAACTAACTAATTATTTCAAGTAAGGCGTTAAACTGAAGACATATTCCATGGTGCACCAACCAATTACTGGCATCAAAAGGTTAGCCATGAAAAGAGAGGCAAACAGTAAAGCACAACAAAGCAACAACAGACGAGGTCAAGTTTCTTGAAGCTCATTGAAAAGAAAAAAACTAACTACAAACACATCTGATAAGGCTATAAAATCACAGGGAATATTCTACAAGGAATTATTCCTGAAGACCCTTGTAGATCATTCACAGTATGTTCTATGACCTTAACTTTCAAACTGTATCAGCTTCCTCTTTAATGGATATCTTCAAGGGTTGTAAATCTTCTCTTGAATGAATACCTGCACAAAGTCCTTTAGAGACCCTCCAAAGATCAAGTCAATATGAGGTATTTTGTGTGATAAAAAGACATTAATGAAGGTATTAATGAGCTTTTATGAAGATAGAGAAGAAAGAGATGTAAAAGAGGATGTAGGTGTAAGGGAAGAGAGAAAAAATGTGTTTATATCTGAGAGCATAAGGTTTCAAACCTTTTTTTTTGTGTACTCAAGCTTTCTTTTATATTATTCATCTTGACTTGCTTCATACGACATATGATGGATAAAGATATAATCTCATAATAGTAAAATAATATTATTCTATTGTTCATGCCATCATATCTCATTAATATAAGCATAGACTGCTTGTTCATAATTAATGGGATGTTATGGGTATCATAATCACTAGACTAGGCCCAGAGTAGAGGAGACTTAGAGTGAGGTTACTTTTAAGCTATACACTGAACTCAGGTATATGTGGGTTCAGCTTGCACACTGAACCTAAGAGGAGATAGGTTCAACTTGCATGATGAACCCAAGTATGGTTGGGTTTAGCTGTAGGGTGAACCCAAGAGAAGTTGGGCGCGAACGTGACATGGCCCGACTTGGAGTTTGGGCGCGCAGAAACATAACCTTATTTTGGGTTATGACTTTCGTGTGATGGCCTTTAAATGAGGGGGTTTAGAAAATCATGACCCATCAACATCCAAACAAGCACGAAAAAGACAGTAATAAACCTTCCAAGCAAGAAAAACTTACATAGAGTAGTAGAGGAAGACATGCAAGTCGTAATCCTAACAAAGCAACTATCTGACCAGAAAAAAAACTAGAAAGGCTCAACAAAGCTATTGAAAATAAATGCACAACACAAATCATATTGAAAATGCAATGAAGGGAGGAATAAAAAAGAAACTAAAAAAGCAAAGACAAGAGAGCAACATATAAAGCTTAAAGCACAATGGAACGTAATGAAAAAAAAAGTAAAGTTGGGAATCCTGCCAGTAACAAAAGAAATATATGCAAATTCCAACATAAAATAACATTGCACCCCATCTATATCTTGTAGAAAGCACCAATGTTAATGTAAAGGATATGTATGAACTGCGCAATAAGAGGAATGTTTAAAATAAATAAGCAAAAACCTGGTATAAAGATCAGTTAACCTCAGCTACAATAGCAATTTGACAGTAGTGAAGGGCAATAGGTTTAATAATAAAAAAGGCACACGTATAACATTAAAAAACCGAGAGCATCTGAAGGAAGCAACACAAAAAAAAGGAAGTATTAGAAAACTAAAATAATAAAAGATGCAATAGAGAAAAATAAGATGACTAAACTAATGGTGCAATAACAAATGACCAAAGAGTAATGCACAACTTGAAAGTAATAGACATGAACATGAACAATGTTAATGAGTCCTGGGGTATAGTAAAACCAAGTTTTCACATAGCATGTTAAACTATAGTGATATGAATTGTGATGATGAGTCTTGGGATACAGTAAAACCTGGTTTTCATGTAGTATATTTTATAATTATAATTATAATTAACAGAAAAGCTAAATCGCGTAGCAAAAGTCATGTTCATCAAGACTTAGTCCTTCAAATTTTATAATTATAAGTATAACCTTGTTTTGATGTTTTTGTTTTCTCACGACTTAGTCCTTCAAATTTTATAGTTTTCTTTTTTGATCCCCAAGCTTTATTTTTATCACTTTCAGTCCATGAGTTTTGAAATAAGAGAGAGAAAGTTGATGGAAAATGACAAGGAGAGAGAAAAAAAATTGCTTTGTCATGTTTTAGCCATAATCAGGCTAAATTTAGTGTCAATGAGTTTGTCTTGAATAAGAAAGTTCAATAGTGTTTTGCTAATTAACATTCCAAAAAAAAGAGTAAATTGAGACTTGTAAAGATTTTTTAAATACGATTTGATTTTTTATTTTTAAAGTTATCTTAGGGTGATTGATTTAAATTGAGATAAATCATTACACCATTAAACAGTTTTACCGACGGAATACTTCTGTCGATGACAAGAATGAACTCCATCGGTGAAATAATTACTGACGGCCTCACCGACGGACCAAGTCCGGTATACTAGTCGTCGGTAACTCCCATTTCCGTCGCTAAGTCTGTCACAAATAAAAAAAACCCACCAACAGAACACCGATAGTCTTACAGACGGATACGCGTGCGCCAAAAAAAAAGTTTCCTGCGGGAACATTACCGACGGAATAAATCCGTCTGCAATTTCAACGGTAATTATCGACGGACTATCCATTGGTAAATATGGCATGGTTGGTAATTGTTTGCCAACCCTCTGTGAAATACCGACGAATAATATCCGTCGGTAAATCCATGTGTATTTAATCACCTACGAAATATATCCGTCGGTAATTATGGCATGGCTGGTAATTGTTTGACAACTCTCTGTGAAATATATCCGTCGGTATATCCATCGGTATGTATTTTGAAATATATATAAAAAATAATTTATTAATAGTAAAAATCCTTAATAAACACATAAAAATGGATTAAACATTAAAAATATAAAAGTAATGTTAAATAATATTCATTACAAATTTAATGTGTTTTAAAAAAAATTAAACTAGAATAGCGGCGGAGCTGGAGGAGGAAGAGGAAGAGGAAGAGGAGGATGCCGGTTCTTCCCGGGACCATACGGCCAAAATGAAGTTGCACAAGTATCGTCACCCATCTTTGATCTCATCTCCATGACTATTTGACGGAGCTCATCATAATTCGTCAAAAGTTGTTGATATTGTTGTTTCAACGCAATGAACTCCTCAGACTGGGTGTTCGATACTGATGGAGAGCTTCCAGCAGTTGAGACACTACGAGCCGAATGCAAGTTTTCAGCCGTAGTGTTGGATAGCCCGTATACCTGATTTTTATCGGGTCCACCAGACGATCCCGCTTCCATCAAAAAATCTGGATTGAAATCTGGATGGGTCGACGGATTGTCCCCATATCTCTCCCTCAACCGTCTATTATAGGTCTCCTGAAAATTCCGTCGGTAAAAAAATCATCAAATGCAATTCAAGATGCAATTCAAGAAAATAATAACTTACAAAATAAAATGAATGAACGAACATACCACAAAGTGCTGAGCACGGTTGTCCACGAACTGCTGCACCCCCTTTTGGCAGTCTTGACTCCACACATGCGTCTCTAGAAACAGCTCCATTGGACTCGGTTCACGTCCAAGAGACGCAGCCTGTAATATAAAAAATAGGTTGAAAGTTAAATATATTATAAGGAACGACAGATTAATTAACGATATATTTCAATAAAATTACTCTTACCATCCGCTTTGCATGTGCGCTGAATGGGACGGATCCGCCAGTGTGCGTGGTCACCGAACCATGAATTTGCCGGTTCCGGTTGTCGGCGCCAGAATGTGAGCGCCGTGAGAACCGCTCTGAGGTCACGTGCTCAATATATGCCGTCCATATTTCCCCCGAGATGAATGGCGGTTTGAATTCCTGCCAAACCGCCACCTCATTCCATCCTTCAAGACCGTTATCCCTCGCATGTCTTTTTGATTTTTTTTGGGTGTCATACCAAAAATCACGCAACCTACTTCCATAGTAACAAATTAGAATTTAAAACATAAAATTATAAAACAAAAATAAATATTATTTTCGATGTTACCTAGTTGCCGCGTGATTCTCCCATACCCTCCTCACAACATTGTTGTCTGCCCTATCCCACTCAAATTTGTTCTGTGTATATAAATAATTCATATAAAATAAAAATAGTACAAGATATAAAATTATAAAAATCATTTATTAAAAATAAGCTGGAAATTAAAAATTAACACCGACCTGAAATCGCTTAAATCATGCATCGATATTAGGTTTCCACTCAGGATGTTTGGAAACCTGGCTCCATTGAAACAATGGAATCTCCATCGACGATTTAAACGCCAATGTTATAGTCCTTGCAGCCTCAATGTTTGTAAACCTGAAATTAAATAAAAGTAGTAATTAATATTAATTAGTTGTTCATAAATTATGTTATAAGTATATAAAAAAAAATCTAAAACCTAAACAAACTTACATTGAGAGGTCATCCTTCCATTGTGCCTGGTACTTGCGGGTGAATTGACCCCGCTGTGAAGGCACACCGCTTCTGCGCTGTGAAACCGCGCTAGAAGAGGCAGCATCACAAGTTGGCCTTGATTCCTCACCATGATCAGCACCTAAGGATACGTCCTCCTTGCTGCTAGAAGAACTAGCTACAACCGTCTTCTAACGACGTGCTGTAGATTTCATTCTACACATCTACACAAATTTATATGAATAATTACATAATTAACTTCGATTATTTAAAAAAAATTGACAGAGTCTCCCCTATACTAGGGGGTCCCAAGTTATCGACAAAATCATATTACACTTCCAATTTTATTTCACATCCCGATTCAATCATCCTGGATCTCAACCCAACTCATCATCATCAACACAACATTTTATTCAATAACATCATATAATGATATTCAAGTAAAAGAATCAATTTCAACTATGAACATTCATTGTTAAATTGGTACTTAGAGTTACAAACATTAGATTAAAGTCATAAATTCAAATTATTAATTTATAAATAATTATATGGTCAAAAGAAAAAGGTAACTAAATCAATACCATTCCTAACACGATCGACCCTAATGTAACAAGCAATAACAATGACATGTAAACAATAATATCCTAAAATTAAGATAAACTAATTAAATTTAATTCTATAAATAAATTAACATTTAAAACATAAATTCAACAATAACAATTATAGCAATACAAACAATAATATCCTAAATTAAGATAAACTAATTAAATGTAATTCTATATATATAAATTAATATTTTTAACATAAATTCAACAATAACAATTATAGCAAACAAACAATACACAAAACTAAAAAACACTATATCAATTCAAAATAAATTTGGGAATAAAAAATGTTTACCTTAATAGTGTGTTGAATTTAAGATTTTATCTACAAACAATACACAAAACCAAGAACACAAAAAAAAATAATCATAATTAAAATAAAAAAATACAAAGATAAAGAAAAAAGAATACATACCTTTTAAAACTACCACCAAATAGGGGTAAATCTCTTCAAAAAGTCAAATGCAATCGGATAAGAGAAGAGAAATGGAGAAGAAGAGAAACTGAACTGAGAGAAAAAAAATGAATCAAATGGGGGGAAGGGGGTGTTTTATATGGCAATTTTTCCGACGGTATTACCGATGGAACTTAATTGTTAAGTTTCATCGGTAATACAATCGGAAATTAATTGAAATGCGCACCAAAAAAGTTTGAAAATCCCGCAAGACTTTTCGATCCGGCCGAAAATCCGTCGGTATTTGTGCATGTGGACACGTGTCAGAATGCGTGCGCTTCGGGATGTGCGTAAATCCGTTGGTGATTCCGTCGGTATTTGACGTCGGAAAGCCGACGGTATTTGTGCAGACGGAAACGTGTCAGACATGCGTGCTCTTCAGGATGTGTGTAAATCCGTCTGTGATTCCATCGGTATTTTACGTTGGTAAAGCCGTCGGTGATGGTGGCACAATCCCGTAAATTTTTTTGCAACTCTTCTTGAAATACCGACGGGTTATTGTCCGTTGGTGAATCTATCGGTGAAAGTGGCACAATCCCATAAATTTTTTTCAACTCTCTGTGAAATACCGATGGGTTATATTCCGTCGGTATACCCGTCGGTGAAACCGTAAATTTTTCTTATTTTTTTATGTAAACCTATTACAAAATCTTGAATTGCAATCTTACAGCACACACAACACAATAACAAGGGCTGACCATTAAATAATAATAAATATTTCATGTTTCAAATTATTACATTATAAAATAAGGCTTTATAACATGTTTAGCTAGTCGGAATTTTCATCTTCGTCCTCTATTGAATTGTTATCATCAGCTTCATCGCACTCTTTAATTTTGTTATTATCTTCTTCAACAACATTTTTTTTTCCACTAGTAGAGCTCAGAAGAACATTTAACTCCTCTGCATCAACATCAACAAGACAATCGTTGAAAACACGAAAATTCAAATTTTCTTCTAAGTCAATCGACAGAGCAACTCGGTATGGTTCAACTAGCTCACTAGCTTGAAAGACTTCATCTATCACACTTGTGTCTTCGTTCTCATTCTGATCAACCTCGACACGACCCTTGGGTTTTGTTTTTAAAATGGATAACCAATCAACTCTTGATCGGTCCTTTCTAAAAGAAAGGGTGTATGTGTAATAAACTTGTTGGCATTGCTTTGCGAAAACAAAGACGTTGTTTACGTTGCGGTGTCTAGCTTTTGAGTTGATTTCAACGAGACCATAGTGAGGATCTACTCTGATTCCTCTGTCAGTTGTGTCATATCAATAGCATTTGAATAAAAACACTCTATTTTGCTCACTATGGTATTACAGTTCGATGACCTCTTCCAATCTACCGTAGTAGTCAACTTTAAACTCACTAAAAGTCGATCCCTTAATACAAACACCGCTATTGTATGTCTTTCTTCCATGCCCGTATTCTTCAATATGAAAGACATATCCATTGACAAAATACTCGTCATAGCGCTTGACTTTTCTTTCAGGGCCCAGACATAGTAAAGACAGTGAAATAGCAGCATTACCTTCCATTTTATAAACCTAGCTTGTAAATTAAATACAACAATAATCAATAAACGGATATTATGTAACATTGACTACAATTAATTACATTGTAAGAGATAATGAGTTTGTGATAGGACTTACATGTGTTCTAAACCATGTGGCAAATTGTTCATCTTGTAATTGAAAGATCTGGAATTCGGTCAGCTGTGAGTTATTGGACAGTAAGTATCGTCGATGTTGCCTGCAAGGTTGTTCCAAATTATATGAGTGTATGGTATCACAAAACATAAATAGTACACTTTTGACAAAGTTTAAGTCGAACATCTACTTACTTAATAAAAGGTCGCAGCTCATCACACTTAAATAGGACATAATTGTGTGCTTGTCTGAACTCTATTTCAGACAAATATCTTCCCCTCATGGCATTTTTAGGTGTGGGTCATCCAGGATTGGAGAATATTGACAAGTTCCCACTTGAAGGCACTTCACCACCATCATCATGCCGTGGAACACTGTTTATCCTCGTTCTCAAATGAGGTTCAAAATAGTATGAGATAAATGTTGAGATCTCCTCAACAGTATACGCCTCACATATTGATGCCTCAACATGCGCCTTGTTATTAACCTTTATTTAAGATTGAACAAGTACCTGCATATATATATATATATATATATATA
>Ga0325404_1007803_pt1 | contig 11109 bp, 9 predicted proteins | sample PopdelMetagenome_18_FD_205664 | JGI IMG/M metagenome (GOLD analysis project Ga0325404, IMG submission 205664) | Populus deltoides microbial communities from Bellville, Georgia, United States - Xylem-Control-R1 | ecosystem: Host-associated > Plants > Phyllosphere > Stem > Wood/Secondary xylem...
TTAGGGCTAGTCGGGTTTTGATCGAGGGAGGCTAAAGCTCCTTTTTATGGTGGTCCCATAAAAAATAGGGGTTGAATGGTAGAGATAGGTGGCTAGAATTACCATCTAGGCATCTACAGCTGACATGGGTTTAGACAATTCAGATCGCTTTTGATTTGAACCAACGATCCAGGTCAATCTGATTTGAAATTAATCTAATGGCTCTAATTTGTTGGGGGTTGTAATCATATATGGGAGAGCTTAGATGAAATCTCTCTAATCCAACGACTAAGATGTGTATGAGTTTGACTTAACAACTAGGATTGGTTTGGATGAGCTTAGATGAAGACTTTTTAATCCAACAACTGATATGTTTAGAAGTTTGATCAGAAGATTGGGATTGATTTGGACTTTGATCTGGTGTGGTTAAATTTATATCAGATTGTTTTGAATTTATATAAGATTGTTTTGATGTGATGATTATGAAAGTTGATCTGATAGCTGACATCAATTTGGGTCTTTGATTTGGTAAGGGTGAGCTTATGCTATATTTTGATCTAGCGATTGAGATTTATTTGGGCGGCTGAGATGGATCTGAGAGAGAAGAAATTTGTGGCGGAGAGGGGATTAGAGAATTGCAAAATGATCTTTTTTTTTACTAAACCTTTCCCAGAATAAGAGTAAATGGTAATTATATATAAAGACCTGTCGACACATGAGATGTGATTAATCCATTCCATCCCACCGTGTCGACACATGAAGGTAATTATATATAAAGACCTGTTTGTTTTGACCATCGAAAATCAATTTTGGCTTCCGAAAGCTATTTCAATCGTGAAATGACAGTTATGACCCTTGCAAATCTTTTATTACCAATTTCAACAAACTATGTGAATTAATGGCAGTTTTGACCAATTTGTACAGGAAACCCGATTTGACCGTAAAATGGCAGGAAAAGAAATGAACAAAACCTATTAAAATGAATTTTACAATATAATATATAATACATGTATACTATAAGAAAAAGTCACACAGACCATCCATTCATGCGCCCCGAGAACTATTCTTCTGTTGTGTAGTAAAAAAACCTCTGCAGTGTTCCCCGTAAGAGGTAGTGGCTGACTACTGATTTCACAGGACGATTTAAAGTAAACACCCCTTCGAGTTCTTGTAATAACTCTTGTTTACTATCTGAGGACAAAGAAAAAGGAAATTCGATTTCTGGCCCATGAGTCTTTCTGCGCAGGAGCAGGAGGTGGTGTCCCATGTACAGCTATAAAACAGAGAGAGGAGCAAAAACAAAACAGTATTAACAGGGCAAAGTCAACAAGCAAGAAGTCTCTGCTCCTGCGGTATATATTAGTCTTTTTCTTCTCTTTATTGTACTATTATTTCTCGCCCCCCCCTCATTGCAAAAGACTCCCTTGGAGCGGTTAGAAAATCATCATATAGGCATCCTTCGATTCTCTCTTTCTCTCACAATCTTTTTTTTATATATAATTATACTAGTAATTTCCTTTTATTTTTTTGTCCTTAGAAAAGGAGTTTCGATTGTTCTCTCATCTCGCCTTTTCTTTGTTTTTAGCATCATTTTTCCATTCAATTGGGTGTGCAAACTAGTAAGTAGTACAAACAAGGAACAGCAAAAAAAAACCACACTTTCCTCACCAAACAGGAACCACAAGCTACACCCATTCCGAGCTTTTAATTGGGGATAGTTTAGAGGTAATTCGTTTGTTTTGACTTGTTTCTTGGAAGGGGTTTTAGGTTTGTGTTTATAGGTTTTACATTTTAGTTTCATTTTTATGATCAAGTTTGGATTTTGATGGTGCAGATACTGGATTTGGGAGGTGGGTTTGGTTTGGAATCTTGAATATTGAAAGTGGATGGTGGGAATTTAACTGAACAAGTTGGAGGTTCTCTACATAGTTCTGTTTCTATGGATTGGTTATGCTGTTTTTTTCCTTCCTACTCTCAGGTAAAAAGATTATTTTTTTCCTAGTTTTTATTATTTTGGTATGTGTTTGTGATTCTTTAATTGTTCTGTTCTTATTTCTATTCGACGCATAACCTTGTTTCATGATTTGGTTGTAAGAATGGGTGGTGGAACATGGAGCTATACGTGTGATAGGCTATTTCTAAGGGGGAATTTTTCAGTTTTCGTATCAGTTTGGGATTAAATTGTGGATAAACATTGGATAACCCATGGCTGAAAATTTTTGGTTGCACAGAAATACTTTAGGTTTCCGTTCTCTCAAGTGTCAATGTTTACCTAATTGTTTTGTGAGTTCTTTGGGGATCTAGAATTTACATAGTAGGTGAAGCTACTCGGTAAACCGTTCTAAAAGATTAGATTTACTGACGAGTTTACAGTATTAAGGTCTTCTATGTAACCCAAGAAGAAAACACAGTTCCAAGTTTCGCTATTGTTTTTCATTAATGTTATTGAGCAACTTTCTATACTTCAATTGCTTGTAGTGGAGAATTATATTTCTCATGTATTGCTTCACTTAGTCCCATTCTTGCCCGCCTCCTAATCTGAGTGCTTTAGTGAATTGAAACTCATTTTTGCTTGCTTTCGTATTTCTCTTCGTCTTCTAATCATGTGACTTAGACTGTGATTATTGTTACATGTAGCTTGTGGGTGGGCGTTCATCATCCACCTCCGGTAAGGGAAAGAATCATGAGGGTTTGATCAAGTATGGTTTCAGCCTAGTAAAAGGGAAAGCTAATCATCCAATGGAGGATTATCATGTTGCCAAGTTTGTGCAGATTCAAGAGCATGAATTAGGGCTTTTTGCTATTTATGATGGCCACTTGGGAGACAGTGTGCCTGCATACTTACAGAAACATTTGTTTTCCAATATCCTGAAGGAGGTTTACCATTGCTTCCAAACATTTTATTGATGGCCAAACATTTTGGTCTGCTTAAATAACTTCAGAATGCTTTCTAACACTTTATTATTTGATCCTTCTAGGAAGAGTTTTGGGTTGATCCCAACCGATCTATCTCAAAAGCCTATGAGAGGACTGACCAGGCAATTCTCTCTAATAGTTCTGACTTGGGGCGAGGAGGATCTACAGCTGTGACTGCTATCTTGATAAATAGTAAAAGACTATGGGTAGCTAATGTTGGAGATTCAAGAGCAGTTCTTTCAAGAGGAGGCCAGGCAAGGCAAATGACCACAGATCATGAACCCAACACTGAACGAGGCAGCATAGAGAACAAAGGTGGCTTTGTCTCAAACATGCCAGGTCTTTTTCACAGTAGCCATTATTAGTAATCTCTCTCTTTGAATATCTGCTCTTCTGAATTTAATATACACCAATGGCTTTCTGAGGAAATTATTGGCTGTTATTCTAATCTTTTTAGTGGGGAGCTGCTTCTAATTTTTTAACGCATAGTTTTAAGGCTTAGAATTTCAAAGAATAAGACTAATTTTGAGTTTCTGAACATGCTCATTTGTCAGCTTTTTGAAATTCTCAAGCAAGTGAACCAATATCTTCCGAACCCAAATAAGATGTCATAACAATGAATGGTCTCCTTAAATTAAATTTATGCAGCATTCAGACAGTAATAGACAATTTAGAGTTCGGTGGCTTCCAGTTAACTTTGATCTGCATCAGAGCAATCTTTGAAAATAAGAAATAAGTATTCTCTAGAAGAGAAGATCTGTGGCACTCCCCCCCTGATCATCACCTGGATTCATTTTGGATGGGTGAATGCATACATATTTGTTCATCATTCAAAGAATCTTTTCATAAGAATTTTAGTTTGCTCCTTATGTGGTGTTCTGCAGGTGAGGTGGTGTTGAAGCTTTCATGCATATTGTTCAAATTGTTTTGCTTTTGGGTGTTCAAATCCATTCTGCATTTAAGAGCACTGAACGCTTCCTTCTATTATGAGATCCTCTCTTTTTCTTTTTTCTTTTTCCTGTATTTCGTACCCTACTTAGGCTTCCATGACCAAAGTCTTTTAAGGCACTTTGATACATGTGACATTAAGTGATTAGCTAAGGATTTCCATTTCTATGGGAACAGAAAATGTCATCAGAATATGAAGTATTTCCATCTCTTTGCAAATGTTTTCTCAACCAAGCAAACACTCTGTTCTATACCAATAACAATACTGTCGATCTCACTTCCTTTTGAACTTCTTTCCAGGAGATGTCCCTAGAGTTAATGGGCAGCTGGCAGTTTCTCGTGCTTTTGGGGACAAGAGCCTTAAATCACATCTGCGTTCTGATCCTGACATACAAGAAATCGACATAGATAACAGAACAGAAGTTCTTGTACTCGCTAGTGATGGCCTTTGGAAGGTGAGTCATTTCATACTAACTTTGTTTTCCATGTCGAGTCAGTGCTAACCACCTGGGCTGGCTAAAGAATCTGCAATGTGCTTGCATTAGAAAGAAGTCCATAAAATCTATCTTTTTCCATGTGAATATACACAGGTTATGTCAAATCAAGAGGCTGTTGATATTGCAAGGAGGATTAAAGACCCCATGAAAGCAGCTAAGCAGCTGACAACAGAGGCATTAAAAAGAGAAAGTAAAGATGACATATCATGTGTTGTTGTTAGATTTAGGGGGTAGAACCCTTTGCAAGATCATTGTTATCCAGGTGCCAGTATTACGTATTATAAGAAGAATTTCTTTACAGGGGTTGCCAATTGGTGAAAATACATACTTGGTTGGGGTAGTACTCAGGATCTCCAGTAGTTTGCAATTTGCTGAAGGGAAGAGAAGATTAGAAAGGATCCCCCATTGTAAAATTATTTTATTGATGTTGTGGTGTTTGATATTGTTTGATTTCTTTATGGAAGTGGATCAGAACATCTGATGTATATTGTGTTCTAAGCTGCCTAGAAGACCATTTTATCTTTGTTTTGATGAAGAAAGTGGTTTTGATTGCGGTTGCAAGAACTTCACGGATCAATTCAGTGAACTTTTGCTACCAAGACCATCCCTCCGTCTGCCTTTGTTGTGAGCTCTTCAGAGGTTCATTATTTTTTCAGTCTGATACGGCAGATCTTCCATCCGAAGTTCAATATTGATGTCCGCTCATGTTTTAGGCCAAACTGCTGCTAAAGCTTAAGCTTAACCTGCCTGGTTTTTTAGGTTCTTCAGGGGTCTGCACTATTTGCTTTCGCAGCTGTCTTGGCTCCCAAGTCTTAATCAGGCTTCTTAAGTCGTTGTTAGTGGAATCTATTATTATTATTATTATTATTATTATTATTATTATTTTAAGGAAGTTTGAATAGTGTAGTGACGCCGTTTTGACTGCAGGGTGTCTTTACAGCACCCATATTTGTGGATATAAAATTTAAAGTTATTTGCCAATTATTTATTTGAAGGTTTTTTTGACGTTTTCACTTTATGGTGTATAGTGTACCGTAAGCTAGTATATACTTTTAGTGTTAGTATTTTATACTTTATAGTATACAATAAAAAATAGCATTAATACAATTAATTCATGACAACAACCACCTTTGACGCTGCCATTCCCTCGCTGCTCTGAAAAAAGAAGAACGCTCGGTCTCTTATCAGTGTATGGGCCAGAGCCCAACTTCGCTATAGAATCCTAGAAAAACCCTACAGCTTAGCCCAGACCCAGCCGGCAAGTGGAGGCAATTTTAGGGTTTAGTCATTCTAGCAGCCACCCTCGCTATATATATATATAGACGCACCCACGCCATTGATGAAAGAAGCCACTGGTCCATATGGAGCTTCCACTTCTGCAATCTCCATCCCTCTGCTCTCCCTCCTCCCCTCCTGATTCTTGCAATTGTAATGGTAGAGTAGTCGGTGTTATTGATTTGTTTTTTTAAAAAAAGAAAGGGTTTCGAGTAATAAGATTTGCCTCTCCTTTCAGCTGCAAGGGATCAATTTCTTGACGGCTTTGTTCTAGAGGCATACATAAACTATTCGATCCAAAGTCTTGGGGTTTGTCAGATTATTATTTGCTCTTGCGGGGGCATTGTATTTTTCTCTGGCACCCACTTCTCTGGTACATTTCTCGAGAGTTTTCTATCACAAGAAAACTTTATATTTTTTTTAAATCGAGTAAACATAATTTTTCAAAATAATAGGATAATTATCTTAAATTTCATTTTTAGGGAAAAGAAAGGGAGCTCAAACAAGCAATTATATTGTTTTGGAGTTATCCATTGGATTAACTTCCAATGGCACTGGTGTATTCGATTTGTTTTTCTCTAGGAGGGTTCTTGTTCTTGTTCTTATTATTATGTTTTTTCATAGAGAACAGAATTCATCCATTACAGAAGCCCATTAATAGCCCACTGAAATGGAACTCGCTAGCAGAGCTCTGCACCAACTAATCAAATAGTTTTAATCCACGGAAACTTGATGTGTAATTGCTGTCCAAAATATATTAGATAATTAGATAAGTGAGTATAAAATATTTAGTTTATAAGCATATAATAATATAAGACAATTGAAAACTTGTAATCATAATAAAAGACTAGCATATATACTAGATAAATATTAAATCATGTATAAGAAACTGAAATTATCTTTCAGCATGCATGATTAAACATATATTAAAATTATATTTATACTAAAAGCATAAAGCTAAGATTAATTATTTATTTTAAAGTTTTAATGGTCATTACTTTGTGAAAAAAGACTAATTTTAATAAACTCATGATTGTTTTTAAGCGAGGTCTAATATACTAAAAAGCATATTCACTCGAATATCTCTGCGATGACCGCTCTAAGTTCTGGGCTAGGAGGAAAATAAAGAGGAAAAACAAGAGTTTTAAAATTGAAGGGAATTAGCTGGAAAAAAAGTCAACTAATAAAGAGTGCAAGAAAAGTCGCAAAATTCTGTAGAATTTCTATCCGAAATTGTCTAGAAAAATCAACTGGAAGCATTCTCCAGCCCTCTTTTACGGAGTATTTGGAACAAGACTAACAAAGAATTAATTCTATTAATTACTAGAATTAATTATTATTATTACCAGCTTTGATTGTCTGTCATGAAATAGAATTAAATCTTACAATTTTAGCTTTAAATATTATATTTTTTAATTGAAAGAATTATTTAGGTTTGATACAAACCTAAATGTTTATCTCCGAATTTTAAGAACAAACCACACAATGACACAAGTAATATCTTCGACAACCATCACCGGACTTGTGGTCCAAATGAATTCCATGTGAATATTCATCGCTTGATCTAATTCTGTAGCATCTACCAGTCTCACGGCCAAATCAATAACTTCCAAATGTTAGCTATTCCCACCAAACTGTCAACCATGCGTAGCTGTTTATCTCTGGATTTTAAGAACAAACCACACAATCCTTTACTCATCACTGCGTTTTCTCCGGCATCTTTTAATGATCAGATGGCCCGGTTAAAATGGTTAACGGTTAAGAGTAAAAATAAAATTTCGTCACCTGAGCAGGCAATGTGTGGAGAATATGTAGAAGAAACGAGAGATTTGATTCGAGATGTTGCTAAAGACCGGAAGCTCACAAAGATTACACAGGTTTGGTCATTCTTTTCTGAACGTGTTTGGTTCAAAGTGAATTAGCCACTCAATGGTTATAGGCAAAAGAGTCAATTGAGTTCTAATAAAAGAGTGGCAGGGAAATCAAAAATAAAAGAGGATTACAAGAATTTCTTGGAGCTCTTCATCACGTCGAGGCAGCTTTGGCTACGGCAATGGTTTGAATGCCATCATCAACTGCCCACTTTTACGAGCTTAAATATGTTCAGTCTTGATTTCCACACATTAATCGGCCATTTAATTATCTCATCACGCATTCTCGTGTGTACTTTAATAATCTCTCTTCATTTGCCCGACTACTTTGCTTCACAAAATCAATGCATGTGCTCGAAGGCTCATTTCATGCTTTGAGTGAAAACATTTGAATCTTACAATACACTTTCACACAACCAAGTCTCGACAGAAAACTAATCATTTACAGGCCATCACAACGTCACACTTCAGAAGGTTTCAGATGCATTAGATCCCCTGCATCAATCAGTTTATCCATAGCTAAATGAATGACAAACCAGGAAATGAACTGATTCCAATAATCTGAAGCACTACCAGTGAGCAAGCAGGAAAAAAGTGAGCGCGAGATGTACAAATCTGAAAGGTAAAAATGCCACAACCAAATGCGAGAAAAAGAATCTGTTGATTTGCAATGGCAATTTAAGGGGCGTTAAAGCTATAGATTTTTAACGCAGACCACAATCATCCAAGTAGAGTGTTCTAAGAGAAAAAGAAGACACAACGAAGGGTCTTAAAACATTTGTTCAGCAAATAGATACATGCCTATGGTCCACCATTCCCTGTACTTCTACTGAGAGTCATTCTGGCATGTTCCTCCCTTCTTCAACTAACCCAATCTTAAAGAATTGCTCTCCACAATCCCGGCTAATTCTGCAAAATTAATTCTCATTAGCAGTAAATGGAGAAAATAAGAAACATTAATAACAAGCCCTGGGAAAACATCAACATGCCAAAAGGCAATCCAATCAAATGATGAGTGCTTTACATGCTCTGTGTATGTATTTATCAAAGGTATGCAGGCGTGCCTGTATGAATGTGCAGGTGTGCAAGTTCGAATAACACCCACACACAGATTATAAAAGCTCAGTTTTGCTTACCACTGCCTTAGGTTCATCAGCTGCAGATTGCTCACCTGCCAAATTAAATAGCACCTTCATTAGTCAATGGCCATTTACAATCGAAGTTCTTTACTTCATAGTCCAGTTATTAAACTCATATTACTTCCATTATCAAGTTACAACTTCGAATATCACCTCCTTCCTCTGGCAGATCTGAGGTCCATAAAGTGAGATTGTCCCTAAGTAGCTGCATGATAAGGGTACTGTCCTTGTAGGAGTCCTCATTGAGGCTATCAAGTTCTGCTATAGCATCATCAAATGCTTGTTTAGCCAGGCGGCAGGCCCTGCATGATACAGATGTAGTTTAAAAATAAGATGCATTATTCAGAGCTTACAGCAAAAGCACCATCTGAAGTCCTCAAGTTCAACAAAATGGGTGTGTGCATGATGTATTTACAACAACAAAAAATATTGAATGTGTTTCAGCATGTTACGCGAGAAAGAGATGCATGTTAACCTTTCAGGGGAGTTCAAAATCTCATAGTAGAAAACGGAGAAGTTTAGAGCCAGGCCAAGTCTAATTGGATGAGTTGGAAGCAAATCTGAGATCGCAGTAGAGGTTGCTGCCTGCAGCACAAAAGAATGACATTAGTACTTTGATTAAATTATCTATCAGCTTCATAATTAAAAAGTTAAAGTGACAAAGAAGAGAGAATAAAAGAAACTCTGGGAGAAAAAGATGATTAACAAATACTACCTCATAAGCCTTGAGGGACTGATCCGCAGCTTCTTTACGTTCATCAGCACCTTTAAACTCAGCCAAATAACGATAATAGTCTCCCTTCCTGCCTCAAAAGAAAACACAAAAGGAAAAAAAAAAGAAAAGATCCAACATAAGCAATAGAATCAATTAAAGGAAGTTTGAGCATTGCAAGCTACTATACAAACACAGATATGATAGTTAATAGAAAAGAAGGTTATATAACTTGTGGAATGAATAAAATGAATTCAACACATATAAATTCATAAACAAGAGAATTCTTGTCGTTTACCTATTCTTGCTCTATATATAAGAATTTGGTTGCATGGATCCATAAGAAATAAACCTAATCTGTAGAGCCTTTTGTCTATCATTCAGGAGTTTATAAGGCATCAACAACCTTATTTTGTTAGCCATCCTGAGATTATTTGCCCCACCTTTCAAAATAACTCAACAGTAAGGATAGTGCAATAAATCTTACATCTTATAGTAAAAGACAGTAGATTCCCCAGTTGAAGAGGATGGGATGAGATGCTGATCAATGACTGATAATATATCATTGCAGATCTTTGCAAGCTCATCTTCAACACTCTGCATGTACTCCTTTATCCTTTTCACATTCTGTTCATTCCCCTTGGCCTCCTCCTTCTGTTCAATGGAAGAAAGTATTCTCCACGATGCCCTTCTAGCGCCAATGACGTTCTTGTAACCCACGGACACCAGATTCCTCTCCTCCACCGTCAATTCCACATCCAACTTTGCAACTTTCTTCATTGCTTCTACCATCTCTGCAGCAATTGGTTTTTAATGTCATGTTTTCATATTCAATATAATTTACCTACATTTTGTTTTTAAGAAAAAAGAAAAGGAAAGGAACAACAGCAATTCAACTGAATAAACTAGGCCAAATGGAAGTGAAATAAAACTAATAGAATCAAAATTAGAACCTTCTGTATCAAATATTAAGAATGGGAAAAGAACACAGTTGTCTCATTTTAATTGCTATGTGAACCACAACAATCATCCATAAAAAAATCTTCAATTATTACACTCCTCTCTCAATTTAGCACAACAGAAGAGTGCGTACTCATTCATCAACGGGTTGCTTAGAAAAGCTTAGCGTTATTCAAATCCTCGAATATCAAAAAAAAAAATGTTATTTCCCTCTCTCTTTTTTTTAACCCATACACAACCTACATACCGAAAAGAGTGAGCGGTCAAGGGAACACAGTACTACCAAATCGAAATGCCAAAAAACAATTAACAGATTTAATTCTATTAAAAGTCCAGAAAATCCTTTATGGTCATTCTTATTTCTAAGCAACTATAATAATGTAGTAATTAGGGTTCTAACAAGCAAGCGTATCAGTCAATACAGCCACTAAATCAGCGTATTAAAACACAAATCCACCCTTGTAAGCATCCACTAAATCATAGGGGAAAATGAGAACATAGAGCAGCAGCAGGAATTAAGCGTGATAAATTAACAAGATAAAAGGAAAATGAAAGCCAGAAAGAAATAAAGAGTCGCAGCTTGTGGATCTCGATTGAACAAAGCACATACCATCATATCTCTCAGCTTGCTCTGCAAGTCTCGCCAAGTATACCTGTTGTTCTCTCTCCCTCTCCATGCTTTCTATCTCTCTCGTTCTCGCTCTCCTGTCTGATTTGTTTTTGCTATTGCGGTTTTTGGTTGCCTGGGTAACTGTTATGATGAGATTTGTTGGTATATACTTTTCTAATGGGCCGTTGGTTTCGACTTTTAA
>Ga0325404_1007804_pt1 | contig 11108 bp, 3 predicted proteins | sample PopdelMetagenome_18_FD_205664 | JGI IMG/M metagenome (GOLD analysis project Ga0325404, IMG submission 205664) | Populus deltoides microbial communities from Bellville, Georgia, United States - Xylem-Control-R1 | ecosystem: Host-associated > Plants > Phyllosphere > Stem > Wood/Secondary xylem...
ATAGGTGTAGCAGTTAATCATAATAAATTTATATATTTTCAAAATTAAAATATATATTAAAAAAAATTAAAAGAGAAGGAGTTTTTTTTTATTGCACCCTCCTTATTAAATATTATTTATTATTGTTTTTTTTTCAATCAATATTTTTTTCTTTTAATATTTAATTTATTTTTTATGGGGTTATCTCGCTCGCATGATACGAATCGCGAGTTTAGCAAGTTAACATGATTGACTTATTTTTTTAATTAATTTTTTTTCAATCTTGCCTTTTAATGTTGGATTGAATCAATGCTTTTTTAAAACAAAAAAAAACCTTTAATATTGAATTTTTTATTGGGTTATCCTAATCTCATGACACGGGTCGTGGGTTTAGCATATTAACCCAGTTGATTCGTGTTTTTTTTCCTTTTATTTAATGAACTTCTTTTTCCCTATATAATCATTTAGTATTGAATTGATTGGGGATTAAATTTTATAATTTATTTTATTTTCTTTCTATTAAGTTATTTTAGCTTTAATACCCAAGAATAATGTTTAATGAGTTAACCTGAGTTGATTCGAGTTGTTTTTTGTGTTATTTTTTAAATTGATTTTTTTTCAATTTCATCATTCAATATTGGGTTGGTTGGGGATTGGGTTTCATAATTTGTTTTATTTGCTTTTTACGAGAATATATTAGTTTCATAATAAGGGTTGTAGGTTTTGAAATTTTAACCCTAGTTAAACCTGGTTATTTTTTTTAGTTTCTTTCTAAGAGGTTATTTTTGTCTCATAAGTCTTTCAACATTGATTTTTTTTATTAGGCTGTCCATGTCTCATAACCCTAGTCACGGGTTTGACAGGATAATCGAATTGTCTCATTTTTTTTAATTGATATTTTTTCGATTTCATCATTTAATATTGTGTTTGATTGGGAATTAGACTTCATGATTTGTTCCAGTTTGTCTTTTATTTGGTTATCTCGACTTCATGACCTGAGAATAATGCTTAATGAGTTAACCCATGTTGACTTGACTCATTTTTTGTATCATTTTTTTTTATTTAAAAGTTCTACAAATTTTATTATTCAACATTGCATCTGACAAGGTCAATTAGGAATTGAGCTTTTATAATTTGTTTTGTTTTTCTTTTTGTGAGGTTATCTTAGTCTCATGATCAAAATTACATAATTGACAGGTTAACCTATGTCAAATCAGGTCATTTTTTTTTATTATTATTTATATGAGGTTATCTCAGTCTCATTTCAAGTCATGAGTTTGACGAATTGACTCGGGTTATTTTTTTATGTTATTGTTTTAATTGATTTATTTTTTAATCTCATCATTCAATATTAGGTTGATTGGGGATTGGATATCGTAATTTGTTTTAATTTGCTTTTTATGGGGTTATTATGGTCTTGTGACCTGGATAGTGGGTTTGACAAGTTAACACGAGTTGCTTTTTTAGATCCTTTTTTAATCGATTTTTTTCAAATTTATTATTCATCAATAGGTTGATTAGAATCTCAAACTTCATAATTTATTTTGATTTTTTTTTATGGGGTTATCAGTCTCATAACTCGGATAGCAGATTTGACATGTTAACCCGGGTTGACTCAAGTTAATCCAATATGTTATTATCTTAATATTAAAAAAAATATTATCTTTAATTTGTTTTAGTCAAACTATATTTTTAAGATCGTTCAAGATATTTTTAGACCCATAAACCCAATTAAATTATATCAAGTTAATTCCATGTCGGTTTATTTTTTTTCTTTCCACTAGACAAAAATATTAATAACATCTTAATATTATTTTATATTTAAAAATTTTATAACCTGATGTGCAACATAACACAAATCGAAATATTAACGGAACACTATTTTTGTCATGCAAAACCATGATAGTTAATGCTGAGGTGGGTGAGAGACATGTTATCCCCGCTTGTTCGAGGATCGATCAAATTCGAGATGGTGGCTCGAGTACTAATCCTTGATAGAATGGTCGGTGAAAAATGATGGACATTTTAGCCATCAAGAACCCACCAACCATATAAACTTTCTTTTTTTTTAAATAATCTTTGAATCTGTACTAGTTTTGAGCCACAGCTCAACATGGTCCTCTCGAGTTTGAGCTGGGCTTATGTGCCCCTAAAAGTTCAAATTCCAAACAATGTGATGTGCTAGATACGTCCTCTTCTCCCATTGGCCTCGAGCCGATCCCCTTTCCAAGATCCTGTGACTTTTATTAGAGATGGGCCACCAACCAACCTATCCAGATCTTTCATCGACAACTGCCTTCCATTTGATTCTGGATTGATGAACATCGAGGTGTTTTTGTCTTTGCCTGCTTGTATATCTGTTTTTCAGCCATTCTTGGATCTTGATCCCTTGTATTACATTATAATTATAATTAGAAATATACTAAAACGCATTTTACGCAATCTACCGTGAAATTCTGAGTTGTTTTTATTTTTTAAATTTTTTTTAATAAATTTTTTATTTTTTTTATTTTTGATGTCTTTAACTTTATTTTTTCTTTTTTAGTTTTTTTAATAAATTTTGTTTTGTTTAATTTAATTTGTTAATGTTAATATTTTTTAATTTAATTATCATACTTTTATGACATTTATTTCGGGCTTAACATGTTAACTTGATTTCACGAGTTAACCCGGATTTTTATTTTCTTTTTAATTAATTTTTTTCATTTACTTTAGTTTGTTAATGTTAAATTTCTTTATATTTAGTTATCAGATTTTCATAACACATATCTCAGGTTTCACGGGTTAACCCAGTTAATTCTGGATTAACCCGTCCATTTTTTTTATTTTTTTATTTTGTTAATGTTAAATATTTTTTTATTTAGTTATCAGACTTTCATGACAAGGATCTCAAGTTTAACGGGTTAACCTAATTTGACAAGGTAACCCGAAGTTTTTCTTTTCTTTTCTTTTTAATTAAATTTTTTGTTTAGTTTAGTTTGTTAATGTTAAAATTTTTTTATTTAATTATCAGACTTTCATGACACATATCCCAAGTCTGACTGGTTAACCTAGGTTCACGGGTTAACCGAGTTAATTCTGGGTTAAACCGTCAATTTTTTTTCTTCTATTTAGTTATCAAACTTTCATGACATGAATCTCAGGTTTGATGGGTTAACCCAATTAATTCAGATTTTTTTTCTTTTTCTTCATGTTGGTTTTTTTTCTTTGTTTTTTTCTTTTTAATCAATCCATTTAATTATCATACTTTTATGACACGATCTTGCAGGCAGACACCCATCCAAGACTCTTGGATCTAAATGAACTAAATATATATAAAAAAACTAAATATTAAATAGAAAAAAAACTAAATATAAAAACATAAAAAAAATAAAAAGAAAAAAAACTAAAGGCATCAGTCGATAACTAAATAGAAAAATTTAATATTAATGAATTAAATTAAACAAAAAAATATTAATTAAAAAGAAAAAGAAAAAGAAAAAGAAAAAGAAAAAAGATATAATTTGGCAAGTTAACTCAGCTGATTCAGATTATTTTTTTGATTAGTTTTTTCTTCTAATTTCATATTTTAATATTGTATGCAGTTCACAGTGAAAATGTTGATACTTTTAGTTTTTTCTTTTTATGCCTTTCATGGTGGACTGCACAGTGGAGTCCACGATAAAAAAGCTTGATGCCTTCTTTTTTTCTTTTCAATTAATTTTTTTTTAATTTATTTTGTTGATATTAAATTTTTTTTTCTATTTAGTTATCAGGCTTTCAAGACACGGATCTCAAGTTTGACGGGTTAAAATAGTTAATTTATATATATTTTTTCTTCACTAGTTTTTTCTTTTTATAGGTTTTTTTCCTTTTCTTTTTAATTAATATTTTTTTGTTTAATTTAGTTCATTAATATTAATTTTTTTTCTATTTAATTATCGACTGATGCCTTTAGTTTTTTTTTTTTTAATGTTTTTATACCTTTGACTCTGGACTGCACAGTGTAATCCACGGTGAAAATGCTCATACCTTTTGTTTATTTTTGTTTTTTTAACTTTTGAATTAATTTTTTTCTTTTAATTTGGTTTGTTTATGTTAAATTTTTTTCTATTTAGTTACAAGACTTTCATGACATGGATCTCATATCTGACAGGTTAGCCTAGTTAATTCAGATTTTTTTTCTTTTTCTTCATTAGTTTTCTTCTTTGTTTTTCCCTTTTTAATTAATTTTTTATATATAATTTAGTTTGTTGATATTAAAATTCTTTCTATTTAGTTATCAAACTTTCATGACACGGATCTCAGGTTTGACGAGTTACCCAGTTAATTTAGATTTTTTTTCTTTTTCTTTATTAATTTTTTTTCCTATAGGTTTTTTCTTTTAACCCAGTTAGTTTTTTTTTTGCTTTTTGTTTTTTTGCCTTTTTTTATGCATTTAACTGTAGACTGCACAATGTCGTCCACAGTGAAAAGGCCGATGCATTTTGTTTGTTTTTGGTGTTTTTCGTTTTTAATTAATTTTTTTTTGTTTATTTTAGTTTGTTAATGTTAAATTTTTTTCTATTTAGTTATCAAACTTTCATGACACGGATCCTGAGTTTGACGGGTTAACACGGTTAATTATGGGGTAACCCGTCAATTTTTTTTTCTATTTAGTTATCAAACTTTCACGACACGAATCTAATGTTTGACGGGTTAATCCAGTATATTTTTTTTCTTCATTAGTTATTTTCTTCATGTTGGTTTTTTTTCTATGTTTTTTTCTTTTTACTTAATCTATTTAATTATAATACTTTTTTTATACGAACTTGTAGTCAGACTCACATCCAAGGTTATTGGATCTGGTATTGCAGCCAAACTCACTTAAATTTGGGTTATGCAAGTTTAATGTTATTATTAATATTATAAATATTACTCTTGGGTCAGGCGTTGCAGCCAAACTCAAGACTCTTAGGTATAACTTTGCAGAAAGACCTAACACTTTTAAATTTTATCTTTTTTTTGATATTTTTTATACAAAAAAAATTAACCCACAGCATCGCGCGGGTCATCTAACTAGTGAAAGCTATTTCTCAACTATCTTTTCCTGTACTTTTCTACATCTATTTTAGCTTAGTTTTAAATACATCCAAATATACGTCTATCTTGTTAATTTGTATTTATTTCTACATTTGCATTGATTTACGGTTTGAACACAAGATAAAAAAATAATAAAAAATAAATGATATCTACATTTATATTGACAAATAGATTGCATTCCGTGATGTAAGTAGCTATTTAGCATAAACACACAACAAATACTTGATCATGAACACAAAAAAGGTTGTATTCAAGCCACGCTAATAACCCATATAAATCATAAATCTAATGGTAAGTATTTGAGCCACACTATGTAATATGTAGATTTTAATAATTTATTGTGCATGTTAACATACACAATTATAATTTCAAAATTCTCAAAATACTTTTTTTTTAAGAATAAATACAATTAGCATTATGCGATTTAACAAAGAAATCTTATAACATTAAAAAAACATTGATTAATAAGCAAAAGGGAAACAAAAAAAACACTAACATATTTTTAAAATTTTATTTTTTACATCAGCACATTAATATAATTTAAAAAAAATTAAGTAATTTTTTTTATAAAAAAATTGCCACACACAATAACAAACATGCATTCGTCTCCAGACATACCTTCGTCTCGCTCCCCCCAACAGTCACAGAAGCATTTTTATTTTTATTCTTGTTTTTCTTTTCATTTTATTTTAGACCCTTCTACATATGTTACTCTTTCTCTTTTCACACTTTCAAATCAAATCTTTTATTTCTATGTTTACTAATTCATATATTTTACATCAGCGTTCTGGACTAATTATTCATCAAATTCATGATTGAATAACTAATAAAAGTATTTTTAAATATTTTTAACTATTTAAATAGAATTTAATCAACACAAATAATACAATCGGAGAAAAAACCAAATTTAGTAACAAAAAATTTCTATGATATCAATTTAAATTTAACTAATTCTAAGAAAAACAATTCTACAAATGCATTATTTTAAGTATGTATTTTATGTAGAAATTATTTATTCTTGATGATGGATCAACATTTTTATTCCTGATTAAAAATTCATCGATAGTTCTTCCATAATTGGTTTATTGACATCCTAAATCACCATTAAAAGTAGATAAAAAAAATCATGGAACAAGACATGTCACGAGCCTTCCTATAGTTGTTGACACGTCTACTCCACCAGAGCTTCAATAACTCTTCAATGATTAAGAAAGGCTATGAATTGCTATAAGTCGGTATAATTTCTTTTACTTTTTCATGGGCTTAATGAGATGAGCAAGTTTTGACTAAACATTTGCCAACTTCACGAATGCAGTTGGAGCCTCAAGATTTTGGAAAGCTTTTAACAAGTATAAGTGGAATGTTGGTTCAAACTTTAAAACATGTGAAGTTTGGTTGATAACCACCCAAAAAAATCTACCATAGAAACTCTATTCTCTCCTTTTTTATAGTTGAGATCATGATTTCAACAAAAACATTATCAAGATGATTATATCTTAAAGGTTAATAAAAAATATATCATGGTCAATGACTAGGAATGTAAGTTTCTTATATATGATTTAAATTATTCATAGTGACAATGCCTTTTTTTATTTGAGTGATATATAGAGCAACAAACTCATAACCTTTCAAGGATGGGATGAACTTAATCTTCATAGTACAATTACATAATTTACCTTGGATGGAATCAACTCGATCTCCCCGGTGCAATTGCACTATTTACCTTAGAAGGAATAAATATAAAGCCTCCCTAGTGCGATTGTATATATCTCCAATGATGGGATTAACATTTCATCTCTCCAGGAAAACAACCTCGCAACATTTCAAGGATGGGATGAACTTAGTTTTTTTAGTGCGGTTGTATAATTTACATTGGAAATGATAGATATGGAGCCTCCATAGTGCAATTACATATATCTCTAAGGATAAGATTGACACACCATCTCTCTAAGGCAACAACTTCGCAACCTTTTAAGGATGATATGAACTCAGTTTTCTTAGTGTGATTGCATAATTTACTTTAGAGATGATGAATCTGAAGCCTTCTTAGTGCGATTGCAGATATCTCTAATGATGAGATTGACACACCATCTCTTTAAGGCAACAACCTCGTAACTTTTTGAGGATGAGACAGATTCAGTATCTCTAGTATGATGCCCAATTTACCCTGGAATGATGAATCATGAGCCTTCCTAGTGCAATTGAACATATCTCCAATAATGAGATTGACACACTATCTTTCTAGGGCAACAACCTCATAACCTTTTAAGGATAGGATGAACTCAGTCTTTCTAGTGCGATTACAAAATTCACCTTAGAAGGGATCGACTTAGTCTCCCTAGTGCGATTGCACAAATCATATTGTAAGGGATTGACATGGTCACTATAAGGACAATAACATTAATCTCCATGTCCTACCTAATGATTATTCATTAATCCACTACAAATTCATCTAAATTGACAGGAATATACCTGAAACCAAGATCTCCTCTCAGTTCCAGATGGGTAAATCTCTTCTAAATCTTGATTATGGTTAGATAAAGTTTAAAGTTTAAATTTACTAAATGTTTTTCTAGGTGCGGGCGTTGGGCCTATAAATTTTTTAACAATTTTCTTAGGGTTTCTGGACCCTGTATGGAAATTATAATGTGGGCATTGGTCTCGCACCAATTGTTTAGGGAATTCCCTTAACTTTTTTCAAGTATAGGTGCTGGACCCATATAAAATTTTAAAGATTTTTCTTAGGGCTTCAAATCCTGCATGGAATGTTTATTATAGGCGTTAGATCTATACACACGAGTAAATAAAGAAATAAAAGGAATGAAAATTTTATAAAATAAAAGATAAATGTTACATGGATAAACCCTGCAAGACCAAGGATGTGTATAATATTTATAAGAGAATAGGGGGAAATGAGGCTTAAATATCTAGCTCAGGCTCCTTAACTAGATATTTCTCATATCGGGAAACAGCAATCATGACAAAGAACACACTTGTAAAGTCAGGCATTGGGACTAGATGAAAGGCAATACTAAAGTCCACATGCATCCCCCTTGATTGATTGAAGAAATACATATTGTACATGGCAAGAAAGATCTTGTTCCCAACTATCCTAGTCAAAGCTCTCAAACCCTAAAAAATCCCTGAAACTCCTTAAGAGAGTTCCTCAAAACCTCCAACTAAGCCTGAGAATTTTAGGTTCTTCCCTGGTAGTAAAAAGCTCCATACTCAGACCATCTTGAATGATTTTCATCTTAAGGATCTCTTGCTTTAGGGAATCCACTTGGTTATAGATGACCTGAAATAGTTTGTCATTAGAGCCCAACTGAAGAACAATGCCTTATATTTATTCCTTCAGCGTTGCACAAGCCATATTGAGGCTCTTTAGTTCGGCCTCTATAATAACTTTTTTCTTGTTTTAGCTGCTCGAAGGCAGTTTGGTTTTCCCTGTTTATAGTAATGGCCTCCATTACATGATTTCTATTAGCCACCTAACGTCTCATGGAATTAGTGTATATCATTAAAGTTTTTCAATAACAAATATTAGGAATAATAGTCATAGAATTAAACAAAAAGGTGAAATAAAAAATTCCTTATAATAAAGGTCATTTGACCATTTAAAGCCAAATAATGGTTGTAGCTCTTATCAGACATTATTATGATGTCTGATGGGATGATGAGAATCCTTTCTAGTAGTTTCACCACCTCAATGCTAGTCTTTCTAATAACTGACCTCCTACCGACAATAGCCTCCATAAACTCCCTCTCTTCCTCAGTCAGGGTGGAAAAACTGAAGGGAGCTTGGTAAAAAGCAAGGTGGGTAAACATCTTTGAACTTAGTCTCTACTGGAACAACCCAAGTAAAAAGCCTAGCTGCTGCAACCTCTACCGATAAAGCTGGAAGTTGAGGCAAAAAATATGCCACCAAAAGAGCCTTTACAATCGAGACTAAACCATTGAACTATACAAAGGTGGAAATCTTTTTCCTCTTAAAGTGGGTAGCAACACCTGTAATCACTTTAAAGAAAGTCAAATCTGTTTGAACCTCAATTGGGGGAGTACGACTGCCCCCAACTTCATTTTCTGCAGGAGTTCTAACTCTCACCATTGTTTTCTTAGGGACAAAGCCCTCAAGAACATAGAGTTCATCAACAATGATGAGGTAATCCTTTATATGTTCTTCAGCCCTACTTCTAACCATGACAAGAGTTGAAGATTTCCTTGTTGAACTTTCTTTTACAAACATCGCTGAAGTTTCTTATTCTCTTTCAGTTGTTTGTCTTGCATAAAAAACAAAAAGTTAGTAATAAACTTAGTAATAAAGAAACAAGAGAATAAGAAAGTTACATACTTTGCAAAATGGTTTGATAATATCCTTTGGCTATTCTATTGACTTCATACTTTGTTGAAGTTGAGGCCAGCACAACACATGTTTTCTCCTCATCCAAGCTTAGACGAGGCTTGTTGTTTACATCAGGAGAAGGAACTTTCCAATAATAGAAACATCCCTATATTTTGTACATTTCACCTCTGGGATTGACTGGCCCACCATATCTTATTATCACCTATCTCCCCTTTTATTTTTTGATACATGCAGGCTTTCCACACAGAGTTCCCTTAATGGCTCCTTTGGGCCTATGGCAAAGGTGAATAACCAATATACATTATTGCCACCACTGGTGCCAACAATCAGATGGTAACAACTTCTAAAGACATTGATTGTAGGTTTAATTTTGACAAGCCTACAAAACTTATCAAAGACAGACATAATCATTCACTCATTTGGATGTAGCTACCCTAAACCAGTTAATAATATCTGAACACTTCCCTAATAAGGTTTTCTGGTTGATATGCTCAACCTAATCAGACATTTGAGTTGTGTACTCTCCTAACTGAAGGCGAGAAACAAACTTTATGTCCTCCTTACCTAAAGTGTTGGGAACGTTATCCTCAGAAGTTTGAGGTAACCTCCCTCTCTCTTGGAAATCTCTAGTGATGGTGGGAGAAAGACTTCTATGAAGAGAGCTACTCTCCTCCCTACTAGAGATTGAAGTTGGAGTATCACCCTCTCTAGTTATGTTGCCTAGTTAGATGAACCCTTACCCCTTACCACTTCCAGCAATCTCAGGTTGGAACTTGAACTCCTTTTTAGAGGTAACAATATCCTTTTTTTTAGGGATAAATTTGACTCCTTTTAAGTCCATGTTCTGGTTTAAAGTAGAAAAGGATAGAAGATGGTGGTGGAAAATACCTAGAAATGAGTTTGTTTCATTGGATTAGAAGTAAAATAGTCAGGGTTTTTTAACATAGTAGTTTTTCAGAAATTATATAAAATAAAAAGATAAAGGTAAGAACGATTAGGTTTATAAAGGAAACATCTTTTTACCCAGACTAGTATTGAGCCCAAACATATATGAGTTTGGTGAATTGTTAAACCCAACGTTATTGGGCTCAGCCAAGCGCTAAGCCTAAACATTTATATGTCTGGTGAACTGCCCAACCTTACATCCTTAGGTTCAGTCAAATGTTGAGCCTTCATGCATATGCAAAGATGTTTCCTCTCTGATAAAGTTAGAGATATTTTTCTATTTGAAAAGGAGGGTTAAATTCTATCAGAAAAAAAACTTTAAAGCCACCCTCTCGATAAAAGGATAAGAATAATGACCTATAAAGACCCATTAGATCCTTAGAAAAAAAAGGTTTTGAATCTTCACTGTATATTTATTTTTAGAGTCTTTCTTTAAAATATCATTGTCTTTTCTCTAAAAAGATATTTACTTAAAGCATTAAATAGTTTCTTAAATTCACCAAAAGAAACCTTCTGCAAATAATAGACACCAGCTATCAACCATTTTGGTTAAAAAAAATAAATTAGATTGTTAAAACAAAAAATTAATTGATTATCATAAATCTTACCTTCAAACTACTTGAATTTTTGAAGATATTATTAATTGAGAATAAAAAATTCAATCAATAACACACCATTACAAATTTTTAGGGAGGAAACATAACATGCAGGGACCAGCGTCGTAGATAAAAAAGGTAGAAGACCATGATTAAGAAAATTA
>Ga0325404_1007813_pt1 | contig 11105 bp, 8 predicted proteins | sample PopdelMetagenome_18_FD_205664 | JGI IMG/M metagenome (GOLD analysis project Ga0325404, IMG submission 205664) | Populus deltoides microbial communities from Bellville, Georgia, United States - Xylem-Control-R1 | ecosystem: Host-associated > Plants > Phyllosphere > Stem > Wood/Secondary xylem...
TTCTATTCACAAAGAAGTCCCCGACTTGGAGGGTCACGGCTCATTCTACCGGGCTACCGGCTCAATTCAGAAGTGATTTATTAACCATAATGAAGCAAATGATAATATTTGTTTAGGAAAGCCCAGTTGTAATGCTGTTTGTCTATGACCACTTCGTTTTGGATCTGCGCCACTCAGTTGGGGGATGCTCCCTCCAGCTTGAGCCAATCTTTTCTGAAGTGCTTAGGAATGGGTGCCGCCATCCCAGTGTTTTTTTTTTTTTTTTTTCAAATCCATCTTTTTTTTCTGGAATGTGGGAGCTATATATAACTGTATACATCCTTGCCATTTATCTCAACTGTCAACGCTGGCATTTCTGTATACTTGTGTGTCTATGCTGATTTGAATGATAGATTTCAAGTTTCTCTGAGAATTTTTGTCATCAGATGCAGCGATTTTGTACAAGTTTCTTTCATTCTTGATGTAACTTTTCGAGTTATTCAAAGCATGAAGAAATATCTGTTATTTATCAATGGCTACTGTCTTTGGAATTTAGCCATTAGCTTGTCTTGGATTATGGATGTTCAGTCACAAGTAGTGCAACTGAAATTAAACTAAATAACATAGGTAACGAGCTTTTTTCCCTTTTCTTTTCATGTTTTTTTGGCTGTGGAAATGGTAAACTTGTCAAATAGTGTCCTTTATTTTTCATCTGCTAGTGCTTATCCAGTAACGTCGGAGGACTGCTTAGCGTTACTCTTCATTGCTGGAGCGGATAATGTTTTGTTATTCTTCAAGTTCCATCTCTAAACTATGTATCTACTAAATTTCAGTACATTGCATAATCCAACGAAGAATTCTATTTCAAGAAAAATATATTGGAAGTATTAGAAGTTACTTTCATATCAGTAAACAACGTTTCGCTGTAAGAACTTCACCTGTTGCTCCTGGCAAAAACTTCATCACAGTTCCGACTGGCTTGCCATGGTGAACAGTCTTGCACAATTGAGATTTTTTGTGGTAGCTTCTTTATCAGTTTTTGAAGCTGCTGCTTCCCAGTGATTTTTATTGGTGTTGAACGCAGAGACCAGAATGAATATTTGTCAACAAGAAAAATACGAAGGGAGAACAGTGTGAGGTGGAAGTGCCTTACAGTATAGATAAAGGAAGCATATCAACTGCTGAATTAAAAGTTTAAAACCCTTTGTCAATAAGCAGAGGTTAATGCCCTCTGCTTCATGCAACAATGCAGCACCTGAGCTTGTTAACGACGTTATGAAATGTTAGAAGAAAAAAAACTGGCCGCAGCACATCATAAAAATGTTTTCCTTACAACATGCTATCAGTTTTAGCAGGCAATCTCCTGAGGAAATTTTGAGGAATGGAAGGAATGCCAGCACGAAGTCTTGGAGGCCTCATTGCATAAGTCCCTATAACAAGAACCAAGTACTTGAACTGAACTTTATGAACCAAAAAACAAGCAATGAGACAGAATACCAAAAACATTGCAGTAGCTCGTGAATCCCTCCAGCTTACAAGAGCATGAATCCTCTCCATTTGAGTTGCCAAATCTCCTATAATTATCATCAACCTCCCTGAAATTCCTCTCAATCTATCATACCTTGTCTTTAGTGCTTCACCTTGCTTGGAAGATGGAAACGAATCGAATTCCTCGTCAAGTACGTCAGGTTGTGCAGTTTCAGCATGGGATAATTTGGTATCCATATGTGGAGGATGTCTTGGCCTCTTTGGAAAGCACCAAACTCCAAGCACGAAAGGAGCTAGAAAGAATGCAGTCAATATTAGTTTTGGGCACATAACCATGGCAACGAACAATGAATAAATCAGGACTGTGATTGCTGAATTGATCTTCCAATGGCGTATTTGATCAAACTGCCTCCAAAGAACAACGATACCACTCAAACATGTCATGACTCTCTCACAATTTGCATTTGCTCTTCTCAAGCTCCATCTATTTACACCTGTATCAAGCATGTACTCCACAACCTCCCTCCTTAGGGGTGGGTCGGCACGACCAAGCCTCAAAGAGAGAATATAGGTAGCTTGGTGTCTTAAACTATCAAGCTGATAGACTGATAATGGTTGAAGGTAATGCATCATAGGAAGCAAAGGTTGTGAGTAAGTATGAAACAAGTTGATCCAATTGTTACAACTAAATTTCACAGCCAAATGAAGCTCTCCCATTTTCTTCAATCCATTAGGTTGCAAGACTAAAAGCGGGTAGGAATGTGTATAAATCCTACCAGTTTCGAGAGTAGACAACCGAATCCTTACTTTGCCAAGTCGTGGATCACTCGTCCCATCGTTCTTGTCCCCTGCCTGTAAATGACAGTTATCAAAAACTCCAATGGTAACAACTGTATATGGATCATAAACATCCCAGCAGTATTGCTCATTCCACTTTGGAGCATAACTGTTTACTATAGTACTCGTCCTAACCCACTTCCGCCCGTATTTCGCTACACAATAAGCATCGGTAGTTCCACGACCATCCCTGGACTTCGTTGGTAGCAACCCTTCAGCTTTTAGGATACCTAGCTCCAAGACCCCAATTTTCTCTGGCCATAACTTGGGAGATGTTGCCCTCAAATCACTGCTGTAGTAAGTTGGTTCATCAAAAACATGATATAAACCATCTAAAAAGATCCTCAAATGAAGTCTACTGGCAAACTTCACTTCTGTCTTCTCCTCACCCTCCGCAACATACTTCTCAAGATTAATCCACTGAGCACCAATAGCTTGAGGCATCAACCTCTTCTCCACTTGGTGCAAAGGAATCACAGACCTCCCTAAACATACTTCCTTATTAGCTCCCATCTTGTCCTCCACACTTAAAATTAAATGATCATCAAATGGCTCTGCTGCAACAAACATCAATTCCTCATTCCAAGTAGGATTCGGATTCTTATCCTTTGAAACTGTAGTCCTCGAAACCAAGTTCCCAAGAACAGCCTTGATGTAAGCTTCTGGTTTCCTGTTCTTGTCTGAAGGTGCCAAATCCTGTGCTGCAATCACTTGAACTCTTAAATACCAAAGCACAGGGGAGAGGTATACATTAGAACGAATGTTTGTCACACTTTTTCCGCTAACAGCAGCTGCATCAGAATGCCAAGCAACAGAAAACACGTCGTCAGCTTGATTCCCTATCCAAGCAGCTAACATCAACTCTCCTGCAACCTTAACCCCATTGCGATCCTCCAATTTATACCACTGTGGTGCCAATGGACTATTTGGTGGAAACCGCGTAGGAGTATCGCCCAAATCAAAGGAAAGACAGCCAATAATCTCGTTAATCGCAGATTCTTTATCTCTTACCAAGATCTCCAATCTCCCACCCTGAAGGTGATCTCTTGTGAAAGCATAGACTTCATTCCATTCCGGGTTTGAGGTCTGTTCAAAGCACCTAGTTATTCCCTTGTAGTTTCCAATCTTCAGCTCGACAAAAGGGTCACAAGTGCCAGTCATGTTGTTCACTGGCAAGCCATTGGCTCTCACAATTCTGACATAAAGAAACTGTCTTTGTTCAACTAGAGTAAGCTTGTCACTGCCTATGACTGTCCTTCCACCGATATCAGGTGATGTCACCTTAAGGGTGTAGTCCTCCTTTGGTTTCTCTTTTGGAGGCATTTGCTCAAACTACAAGATATAACAGAAGGTGAAAAAAATCAGTCACTGCTTAGTGTTGGATCTTTATTTCCTGTTAAGACATTTTGTTGTAGGAGCAGAGACCTTTCAAGGGAAAATTAATGTCCAAGTATATAAAAATACCAGGCCTCTGTGAAAGTTTTGAATGCCTGAAATCTGTGATCATACGAGAAGAAACTACCGTCAGATTTGACAGTGTTGGTTACACAAAAGAACCAGGCAATCTACACATGTATTCTAGTAAAACAGTTCAAGATATTATAATTCGATATAAATATGACGAAACCTAATTTGTATAGCCAGGACAGAATTGCATAACATCCCGATGCCTATCAAACACAGTAAATGCATACTTTGGCCCCTCGAGCTCCGGCACTTGAATATCCTTTCAATGATTTATGAACAAAATCTTTAAATCATGATAATCTATATTATAGTAATATATATAGCAGTATGATGTGTGGTTGCGAGCACATTGATCATTTTGTAATTTTCCAGCATATAAATGATCTGATCTGCAAAATATTTTCTGTCTAGACATTCATCCGCCTAGCATACCTTGGAAAGTTATTTATAAGTGATGTGATGCAGAGATTATTACCAAACATAAAGCAGAATCTCTAAGAAAGCTGAAAGGCATAAATCTTAATAGAAATTTCAGACAAAGAAACAGTTAAGAAGTCATGTGACAATACTGTCTTTCTGTCATTAGCCAGGATAAACACAAAGAATAGAGAGCTAACCTTTTTCATGCACAAAAATTTCCCGCAGACCTCATGCATGATGTACAAATTGCTACGAACCCCATTAGCAAACCGTGCTGTAATTTAGTGAGAAATTAGAACCCTATACAAACAATATCCAAAAGTGCTTGGAATGAGTATTAAATTTTGAAAATACAGTAATTAATTGTTTATATATATATATATATATATAAAAGAGAAAATGATGCAAGAAATTAAAAAAAAAATTACATTGTCTTGAATGTCGTAGTTCTGTAAGGCATTAGCTAGCTCTTTTGTACCCAGAGGAAAGCATGATTGGATTCAATTTTTTGAGAACATGTTTTGTGACAATTGTTTGAGTTTTTCAGGTCTAAATAATTAAATAGAGAGATTGTCTATGCTAAAAGAATTGGAATTAATAATTACAATTGAATATTTTGACAGTAATAGCAGTTGAAAATGGTAAGCTTATATTTCTTTCAGAATTATGTAACGTTTGAGTGTTGAATGTAGAATAAGCTATGTACCAGGGGACAATAAATGAAAGAGAGCCTGGAGATTTTCCGTTTTCTTCTTGCAGGGTGGGTCTTGAATATCATTCTAAAAAGGAAATGTTTTTTTTTAAAAAAAAATTAATAATAATACAATCAGGTTGTTTTCGAAATTCAATTTACATTGAATGCTAGAAGCTTCTTTTAAAATTGTTATAATTGTTTTTTGGTAGCAAATTGGCAATGTAAGAGAATATTTAACATTGTATGGATATAATGAGTCCCAAAATTTAGGATATTTAGAAATAAAATTGATATATTATACATTTAATTAATTTTTTAGTTTAAATAATCTGATTAAATTTTCATGATCAAGGCTTATGAAAACTGTAAATAGTTGACAGTTAATAGTAGCTGAAGATGATGCCTTGGCAAATACAACAGTCGAGCTTCTGTGGATCAGATCAATTCTCACTGAACTCAGACTTTCTATTCGACAACCACCTATTCTTTTGTGTGACAACATTGGTTCCCACTTATCTCAATCCAATCATGTGTTTCATGCAAGAATAAAACACATAGGGATCGACTCATTTTGCTCGAGATCAAGTCTAACGCAAACAACTCAGAAGAGTTCAATTCATCTCTAGTCCTAATTAGTTAGCAGATGCACTAACAAAACCATCACCACCAAAAAAAGTGCAGAGATGTTCAATCCAATCTGAATGTTCGTGATCTCCCCTTCATGTTGAGGGGGCGTGTAGAAAGATCAAGTGATTTCAACCGAAATCACTGCTGAAAACGATGCAGTCAATCCTTGCTGAAGCATAGGGATGAGAAGATATGATTATATAGCTGTATAGAAGTTTGAAAACCGAAGTTTATGATTTCAATTGTAGCTATACTGTAATCTACAAGCAAAAAACAAGGAGTAGAAATCTTTCAAACACTCTTTTATGTTTCTTCACAGAGACGCATAAATGTTGAATGAAACAAGTTAAACCCCATGGTCTTGAGCCGACGTCCCTGCAGATTCTAACCAAGAAAATCAACAGCAGTTATGAGAGAAAAGATCCATGGATTGCAGTAACTCGAAAATGGTTACTTAATTTTTCAAACAGAGAAGAAAAGAGCATTGCATCCTAGATACTCGCATGATGCGCCAAAGATTTCCGTGAACACCTCCAATTCCATTAGCAGCTTTACTAATGACAGACCCCATTTCTAACCACATCGATAACAAATAACTAGTCTGAAAATTCATTAATTACGCAAACCCTAATTCCAAAATGCTGAGTTCTTACTATTCAGTATAAAATGTACACACACAAAAGCAATAGCTTGATGGTTATTCTTAGCACTTGCAATAAAAGAAGATGCAAACAGATACATATAAATGAATGGAAAGTGAAGCATCTATAAGAAAATCTGAAAACAAAATTGGAGATTGAAAGGGAAATCAATAAATAGCTGGCCTAAGTCCTTACTGATCTCAAAGCCTTGTGAAAAGCCAGAAAGCGTTGAAAGAGAGAGGGAGCAGCCAGGGTACTTTTTAACGGTAAGAAATTTTGTTTTCAAATGAAAGGGTGTGGGCTCTGCACGAATTACACCTAAGTTCACAGCCTGACTCATATTATAAGCCCAACTATGGATGATATCCATTTGAAAAGGAATTAACAAAACGAAAAACTTGTAAGAAAATGTTCCTATTTATGGAGGATCGATTAAAAAAAATAAGAAGAAGAAGAAGAAGAAATAGTTGCGCTTGTGTTGGATCTCCTCACAGAAGTAGTATTATGATATTTTGGTGGTGACTGTCAACCTGAATTTTAGATGTAACTGAGTTTAATAATTTTATTTTTTAAAATTTAGTTCTTATTTAATTAAATAATTTTAAAAATTGATATTAATAGGAAAAATAAAAAATTAAATTATTGAGAAAAAAATATATTTCTTCAACCTGTTAGTTTATTAATGCATTTCTTAATTATTTGAACAAAAGCTTGTATTTTTATTGGAAGCACTATTCTTTAAATAAAAACTTATCATGATCTTAAATACAATTTTTTTAAATAAAAAAATAAAACATTATCTTAATACTAGTAGTTTAAAGAACATTAACAATATTTTCTAGTGAAAAAAAATATAAAACATTAGGTAACTGATTATTTTCTCTTTTATTATTTTCTAGTGACCCTCTTTCTCCACTCACAAACTTTATAACTAAAATGTAAATAAAATAATATTTTAGATCAATATATAAAAATTTCAAACTAAAAAAAATAAAAATAAAAAGGAAAACCCACTTTTTTTTGGTCCCATTATCAATTTTGATCCCTCATTTTCATTCAAATTGCACTTTAAAAAACTCGGCATTATTTAATGTTTTTTGTTAGAATAATTTGATTCCCTACAAAACGCTGCAATTTAAAAATCAACCAAAACATAATTGTTTGGGGGCAAAATTAATGTACGAATTTGTTCGGACTCAATGAATACTACAAACCCAATAGCTAGGGCACTTTCTTAGGTTCGTCCAGAAATTATGGGATCCCACATTCTTATAATCATACGTATGTGTGGATCCCAATGTGAACGGAGATCTATTTGAAAATCACCATGTCAATTCATGTTGAATTATAGTCCTCCACGAAATGATGAATAATTGACTTTAGAAACTTCGAAAATATTGAAACTCGAAGCATTCAAACTCCTGGAAAGCATGATTTTTATGTCTAGCCAAACCTATATTAATTTTATTTTTTTTAACGTTAATTACTTTACTTCTGTGACCAACGACAAACTCCAACAAAGAACTCCTGTTGCCTCACCAAACTACTTGATTCATTACTGTAGTCATTAATTGATATTTTCCAAAGTCTCGCCAAACAACTCTCTTACCACAGAATTTTCAGCCGTTATCGTTGGCCAGAACGTGAAAAGTAAGAGGTAATACGTAGCCTGACAGGGGTAGCTACAACCACCAACAGGTGCGTATGCAACATTGAACTAGTCATGTCCTCCTTACCATTATAGTAATAGAGGATATTAAGAGATAATCACCTCCTGCAACAAAATTTAGACCCAAGTAAAAGTTAAATTGACACATGAACATGAACGAGGAGAATGCTAGAAGCAGAATGCATACGAGTTTCCTAGGGGCTGTATATTGTAAACTAGATTGACTTTGGAAAGGAAGGAATTGGGTATCCACAGTTAAATGCTTGGGGTGATGAAAACTAATGCAGATATGCAACCTTCAATCATCAGGAGGGAAGTCCTCATCTGAAGCATCTTCCAGGAATGAGCCGAGGCTTTTCCTCAAAATGCTGAAAGTCTTGTCATCCTGTGCTTTTCAGAAAGAAAAAAGTGGTTAATGGGTGCTGGCATGGGGGTGGGCGGATCTAATAATTCAGTAACCTGATATCTATGATCAGCATACCTGCTTTTTCTTTTTCAATGATTCCTCCAATTTAGCAATTTTATCAGCACAGTTTTTCTCATGTTCAGATATCATGCTTCTCTCTTTCTTCCCTGATATCGACCCATAACAGAATGAGTTGAGTTATACTTCACTAGAAGAAAGAAAGAGCTTTCTTGTGCAGTCCTTACTCGTTTGTTCATATCTCATACACAGCCTTCCCTTGTCTTCCTCGAATTTGGAAACAGTATCTGCCAAACAGCATTGACAAACAAATAGCACCGAAAGTGATCATTTGGAACTGAATTTGCTTGCCATGAAGAGAACAGAATTCTAACATGAAAAGGCAAACCAGGAGCAGTTTTCTAGTTTTACTCTACGAGTTGATCCTCCCGAAATGATTCAAATTAAAGTAGCTCGATGTAAGAGCAAATCCTTTAGAATAGTGACACAATGCTTTACATTATTACAAAGTGCTGCTTGATGCACAGGGTCGAAAAAAAATCTGGAATTAATATCTAAGAATTTTCAGAGTGGTCCCATAAGCAAGCAAAATCATCTCATCTTCAACATAAAGGTATCAATTTTCAAAGAAACATTCAAATCGATGAAAGACAATAATATGGATTAGATGTCAGTAGAAGACAAGACAAGTGTATCATGCGCAAAATCCTTTTTAACCATTCCCACACTATCCGTGGCCCAATCTCCCTACTTTCCTTCACAAATCACAGTCTTATTCTACGTACTCCATCAAAACCCATGTGTAAAGTTGACTTTAGAAATCCGTTCAATCAACAATTGTTACACTAGCTCAGCGTTCATCATCAGTTGGGAAAAAGATCCATGGAAATTAACCCCAGAAAGTCGATAAACAAAGTACCTTTCAGGGCCTGCAAATGAGCTTCCTTCTCCTTGCAAAACTTGTCATATATCTCTTGAAACTTGGCAGTCTCACTCTTCAAGCAATTTTCACACTTCAGACATCCAATCACATAACCACACCCATATGCTCATCATTAATTACCCATTCAAAAATCTTAAAGAAAAAACAATAAAGCAAAATTTTTATCTTCGTTTTAATCCCCCTTTCTTCTCTACCTACCTCTTTTGAGCTCTTTGAGAGTGCCTTCGCAAAAGTTTGCCTAACAGTTAAAAAAGGAATAAAATTAAACAAGAACATCTACAGAGTTTATCTGGCTTTAATAATGGCTTTGTTTATTCTTACTAATTTACCTGTCCTTCTCAATTTTAGACTTCAATTCATCAATCATAGACTTGATCTCAGAGCCCACACTGTCCCCATAAAATAACAAACAGTCAAATCACTACACAAATTACAGAGATCAATAAATTAATTAAAAGCAAAAACAAAAAACAAAAAACAAAAGCAAAATCAATTCTTAAATAAAAATCAAAAACTAAATTCATATTGTTTAGAGAACTAGAATTACTAAAACTGAGTCCGATCAACAATTAAATTTATATGAGATATAAAAAAGAATTACCAAAATTACATATTTAAACACACAGAAGCACACAAAAAAATAATCAGTCTCTTAACGGATTTGGTTAAAACAATTCGAAACATTAGAAACATGAAAATCAATTTGATCGCCTCCGAAGTCAAACACTTCATTCACGCTTTTTATCACTAAAATCCTGGAAGCATTACTAAAAAAACTAGAAATATCATGAATCCACGAATATATATATATATATATATATATTACAAATAACCGATTAATACCTAACAAAAAAAGACATTAAACTCTACTAACCTAGAAATCGTCTGCTCGTTCTTCTTCAGACCGTCCTTTTGAGCTTTCTCTCTGATCTGGTGTAGCGCCGACATAATCCCCTTGATATCGCTGAAATTAAGATCATAATTTGAATTTTAGTATATTTCTTCATAAACAATGAAAAGTGAGGTGTTTTGAGGATATACCTTGAGAGATCGGGATCGAACTCGTCCTCGACTCGGAATTTGGAAGCCGGTTTGGTGAGTAACGACTCGGCAACTCGCTTTTTGGAGCTTGTTTTCGCTGTTGACATTTTTGAGTTTTGAGTGAGGGGTATTTTCTTGTGGTATCTGGAATTGAAATTGAGACAGAAGGAGAGATTTTTTTTTCTTCTTTGTTTTTTGAAAACGAGAGAGGCAGGTGCGTTTTCTGTGTTTGGCGCGCGCTTGCTTAATATGGTTTCTTTTTCTCAAATTCAAATTTGTTCCTTTTTTGGTAGTGTGCGGTTATCTCGTTTGGTATTGGTCCTTTGCTCCAATTGATGACTGCCATGCGGCAACAGGGTAATCCATGTGTGCACGTGTCATTACTTGTCAGGTTTGGGGAGAAGAGAAAATTACTTTTCCGCCCCTGCCTTCCCCCACACATGGCATGTATAAGGAATAGGATTGGTTATGGTATTTGCTGGTGATGATATAAATGAGTAGATTTTTTTTAGTAAACAATGATTTTAGCTGGTATTTGGATAAAATCGTAAAAAATATTTTTATTTATAATTTCTTTAACATTCCAGCTGAAATCCAAGCTATTTTAATTTGAAAAAATATATATTTTTTGTTATGCAAGAATAAAAAAACTAATTTGGTATTTTTTTTCATAGGAGTTGACAGGTGGAGTGGAAGGACTTTATCTCAATTAGAGAGAAGAATCATCATCATTGCTAGTTTATATTAATGGAGTCTTGAATGGTGTGGCTTTGTCTTGTACCTCTGACAAAACGAACGTCTTTTTTTTTTTGAAAAATAAAATTTATTGATTCTTGAATAAGCATGTATGACATGGTCGGTGATTGTGATAACCT
>Ga0325404_1007815_pt1 | contig 11104 bp, 5 predicted proteins | sample PopdelMetagenome_18_FD_205664 | JGI IMG/M metagenome (GOLD analysis project Ga0325404, IMG submission 205664) | Populus deltoides microbial communities from Bellville, Georgia, United States - Xylem-Control-R1 | ecosystem: Host-associated > Plants > Phyllosphere > Stem > Wood/Secondary xylem...
CATTTGTCATATTTTATTGCCTTCATAGATGAATCTTTGTACATTAATAATTTGTTTTTAACTTATAATACACCTGACATCTTTTCTGGTTGTGCAGATTGATTAAAATTCCTTTGAAAAGCATTTAGAAGTATCACTTTTATTCATTGATCTTAGCTAGGGCATGCCATGTTTGGGTGCCAAAATAAAACGAGCAAACAACTAGCTTCAACTGTCTTTTCTTTGACAACTAGCTAGGTTATTGTAACTTTACTACACTATTTTTTTTTTTTTCTCTTGATTTGAGGTGGTTCCTAACATTAGATTACTACATTCAGGCCTTATGTTATGAATGATGTTTTTAGAATTGTAATAATCTATTTAGATTCCCATTAAATTATTCTAAATGTGCTGACTTTAATAAAACCTTTAAAAAATCTTGATTTAGCATACTTTTACCCTTTATTTATCGTTAGTTACATTTTCAGTTGATCATAAGTTTAGCCTATATTAAACAAATGACCAACCTCTTAACAATTCATCAAATCCTGTCTTCTTCTTTTTTTTTCACAATAAAAGAGGGCAATACAAGGATCATCCAAGGCTAAGGATGCAACATATTTTGGTTTGAACATAATTGAAGGTGATTTCATCGAGGTTAAGGGCTTTTACATATGAGAATCGATATGCCAACATTTTAGCATACCATGAAGTGATTATAGACCTAGAATGTAACATTCCCGCTTCTAGAATTAAACATATCAATCATATGAGGAAATTTATGAGGAATTTTTTTAAAAAAAAATAAACATAACTAGAAATTATCAAAACTTTTACTGAAATTTTGGTAGAGTCTCTTTCATATTGGGATTTGAAAGGTCCCAAATTATCGATAATTTACCCTGCACAAATCTTAAACTCATTTCTCAACCATATCACCATCATTGTGAGTCTCAACAAAAAATTATTCATAGGCACAAGCATATTATTTCATTTTTTCAATTTTTTTTCTTCTACACTAGACATGCATTGATTCATAAACAAACAAAAGTGAACGAACATTAAGTTTACAAGTATAAGTAGTACAATTTACTTCCGACAATAAACATACAAAGTATTATTACATTTCAAATCATATAATTCATTAAGACAAAATACATTAATATTGTAACATCTTCATATCCGGGATAAAAACAACAATCTCATGTCAACCGAAAAATAGAGTAATTAATATATATATATACACACACACACACACACATATATATATGGTGTTCATATTAAAGTCTACCAAAATTTCGACGGGATTTCCCCTATACCAGAAAGTCTCAAGTTATCGACATTTAACATGTTTACACCTCTAATAACCCGTATCTCCTAACTCAATCACGACCCAATCATCCTGAGTCTCAATCCCACAAACATCATAATACATATCAACCATAATATTTATGATATACATTATATAACAAATATCATTATGGATGGATAAAAGATATAAATACGCATACATGGAACATGGTTATATAAACTATAAAGTTAAGTTCATCTAATCAAGTTTAAACATTAATTATACAAATTAAGATATATAAATGTTTCCATGTTTACAAAATGTAAGGTCATCTAACCTAGACTACATAACAAAAAGTGAATAAAAGCTAACATCTACTCTTGTTGTGCATGTGATGGTCTTGAAACAAAATATATATTATTGAAATATGAATATCACAATAGGTACAGTACCACAAATTTTTAATAATTTTAAAAAAGTAGATATGTATTCTTATTATATTCCTTTTCCCTATTCGTTTCCATTAGAACTCCTTCTCATTCATATACTGAAAATTGTTTCATCTCTCATTTCTAACTTCCATTCAAGATTCCATTAAAATCAACTGCAACTGTCTCACCCACACATTACTAATACCAATTTCATCGGCATCATCATCATCCCATTAGCATTAACATATGGAGATCCCCTTACCCGGGATCCTAACATATATTAAATGTATGCTGGTCAAAATTTACAGTGATCCCCTTACACCGGGATTCTAACATACACTAAATGTATGCTAGTCAAAAATTACGGTGGTCCCCTTTCCCGGGATCCTAACATTCATTAAATGTATGCTAATAAAAAACATGGTGATCCCCTTGCCCGGGATCCTAACATACACTAAATGTATGCTGGTCGAAACACATATTACACTTCTCATATTTTCTTTGTCAGTGGTACTCCCAACACTTGGCGATGCACACAAGGGTAGTTCACCTTGAACACACATACATTCAAGATACTATCCGAAATAACATCATTACACCAATTTCCATCCTTTCACATAATATCCAACGTTTGCAAATTCACATCTCATATTATTAAAATATTTAATTCTTGAATTTAACTAAAAATTTTAGTGAGGATCACCTACCTGCAATAGAAGCTTTACTCGTGCTCCCCTGCTGCTGTTGTTGCACCAAGTCTGTGGTCCCTCTTGAAAGCACAAGCTTATCTCATAAATTTTTCTCATTCAATGATATGTTTTATAATAATCATATTAACAGCTAATAAGTCTTTCTTTCAATCATTTTTTCTTTATATTTTACATTTTTCTCATTACACCCATTAATTTATCATTCTTGTCCAGCCATAGTTATCATTCCTTTCTTTATATTTAAACTATTATTGTCCAACTGTTATTGTCTAGACCTTAGACTGTTACTATCCAACCGTTACTGTCTTGAATTGTTACTGTATTGAACCCTTACTGTATAGACATTAAACTATTACTGTCCAAATGCTATTGTTTTGAACTGTTAATGTCTTGAACTATTACTGTATGGAACCGTTATTGTCTAAACTTATACTGTTATTGTCTTGAGCTGTTACTATCTAGACATTAGACTGTTATTGTCCAACCGTTACTGTCTTGAATTGTTACTGTCTGCAGAGGTCGCATTCCGACCTCTTCTCAAATTTTTAACTATATCCGGAGTTCTAGGACTTCGTTTCAAGCGAGGTTGGTCGTATTGGAAAGCTAAGACACGTGGCTACAAGTCCTCTGAGGAAGGAGAACCCAGTTCTACCCTCAAGATAGTTAAAATTGCTCATCAACGAATCAGACCTACTAGCCTACAAGGTTTGTCATGATCCAGTCTCGGTTGGTAACCCATAACTGAAGTTCTATAGCTCCAAATTGAGCAAGACCAATTTTCTTAGTTAGTCAACATCCAAAACTACAATTTCTATGAAGGAACCTGATCCTAATTTCTTCATCCTCTTACCCGAAATCTAATCGAAAATCAAGAGAAAAGCCTGTCCAGATTCGTCACCCCTTCCATTCACATATAACATTCACAAATTACATTTTCTGGGTAAATTATCATGGTTTCATGCCCTCAATCATATACAACACATGAATTAACTTAATTTTAACATCTATTACATTTTTTCCAATTCAAGTCTGAGAACTATAATCTCTAATTCAACATCAAGGCATCAATTCATAATTGAATTTGAAACGACTTATAGGACCATGATTAGAACATCTTACCCGATAAGAATCAAGGTTTCAATCTTCAACCAGTTGAAGATTTTCGACCCCTCTTTTTCCTATGGATAGCCGACATTACCCTCCCTCTTTTGTTCAAATTTTTCTTGTTAATTCCTTGCCCCCAAGTGTTTATTCTATCTATAAACCCTTAATCTTGGATGGTTTCTTGAAATTTTGGTTTCTCTCTTGATTTGCAATAATGGATACAAAAACTCCTTCTTTTATTTCCTTATAGTTGCTGCAGATTTTTGATGAGGAGAGGAGTATTTATACTCAATAATTTCTCTTATTTGCACTTAGACTCTATTTTCTTTAAGTGTATTATTTTTGCCCCCCTCCCCTCACATCTTTTTATTCTTATAATTAAGTTATACGTCTTTTCATTTCTTATAATTTCACTCCACAACTTTTAGTTTAGTTTATTTTCTTCAATTAAATCTAACCCTCAACATTACCAGGTTAATTTATAATATCTCGAATTATTTCGCCCGGAAATTTATATCCAAAAAATTCTAAATTCCTGTTTTTATTTGACCCATGCATGAATTTCTTCATTTTTGTTTCTCATGTAGTTAGTTTGTAATTTAAGCAACTTTTATTTTTTCCGGGGTTTACAAATATTCATTTATTTTCTAGATTATACAAAAGAAGATTAGAGGACCTAAAATGTTACTCCTGGCATGAATATGATGGTCCTACAATTACATAATGTTCAAGGCAATTATGTTAAAAGAAATATATTAGAGAAAGGAAATCACATAACACGTATACATATAAATATAAACATATGCTCAAAGGTGCACAATCATAGTTTCTTGAAATTCTCATTGAATTTTCTTTTGTTCCGTCTCCATTTATCATTTTTGGAATTGTTCAACATTCCTATTTGTAATTATTATCAATCTTATTTCCCCCTTTTCTTTTTCTTTTTTGAAATACCAATTATGTCGCCTCTTCCCAAATATAAGGAGGTCAATGCCGACACTAATGACTTTTATTAGTGTCATTAGTCGCCTCTACCAGCATTGACTAATCAAATCCTTGAAAATGTTGATATCAATGTAACTTGTCGATGTCATTAACTATTTCCAATCCGAAATAGTTAATTAGTGTTCCATAAATACCTTAAGATATTTTCGAGAATGTCGATGCCAAGGACTTTTGACATCATTAGCTTTCACCTTAGAAAAGATAATCAAGTTCTATGAGTTTATCGATACCGACGTTACCCATCGATACCATTAACTATTCTTAATCCAAATAGCTAATCAAGTTCCATATTCCTCAATCCTCCATAATGGTCATGTTGATGTTAGTAAAACTTACTAACATCATTAGCCTCCCCTGTTTGGGATTGGCTAATCAAATCCAAGAAGTGATTTATTTTTATGAATTTTTCCTTACTACCATTACTCGTCATCAATTTTGACCCATAACTCAAATCCAATTCACATTCCCTATTTGTTTCATTTTCATCCTTTTTTCCTTCAGTTTCATACATAAGCACAAGATTCATCAATTAAATAGGTTACTAAGATTCTCCTTATTTAAAAATGGTATGAATATAGAATACATACCTGCTACAGAAGCTTGGCTCGTGCTCCCTTATTATTGTTGTACTTCTCCTATAGTTCCTCCTGAATTCATAAGTACCCATCATTATTCCATACTAAATCACATTTCACAACATAATAACAGTAATGGCGACAATACTCATTTCTCTTTTACCATAATTTTCACATTTACATTCCCATTATTATCCTTTAGGATTTCAATTCATTAGCAGTCATAACGAACATCACAATTTCAATTTCAAATATAGTTTATTTCTTTTTGAAAGTCAGGACATGATGCTACACATTTTACATAGGGAGGGAAAATGAATTCCACCCTTAATATGGCTAGATTTCACCGTTTTGTCCACTTGGCTGAATCTGCCAACAGGGGTGGCAGATCGACCTCCCCTCTAATTTTTATCTATATATGAAGTTTCAAAGCTCCAAATTAAGTGGGGTTAAATTTTTCAAAAAACTAACACCCCAAGCTACAACTTCTATGAAGAAACCCTCCTTGAGTTTTATAATCTTCAAGCCCGAATCCTCTCGAAAATCTAGGCAAAGAATCTGCCTAGTTTTTCGTCAATGGATTAAATGCATCTCCAATTATCATCATTCCCCTTTTCTTTCTCAAGATAGTTAATCCTACCATTGTAAGCATGGCAACCCTTCTAAATATGACCTCCCATGATCATTTACACTAATTTTGTCTTCTTCTTCTCTCTTTTTTTTTTTAGGATGGTTTAAAACCACTTTAAAAACACATACACATTTTTGCATCCACAATTTCCTACATTTCACAACTATCCTAAAAAACACTTTATAGGCCATACGTGTGGCCCATAACTCCTTTCCACCCCTCATGACGTACGCAACTGATTTACACAACTCCCATAACATCAAGTTATCTTATTTTCCTTTGTTAGAAACTTTCCATTACACCTAAATCACTCCTAATTTTCATACGAAATCTCAAAACTCCCCCTCCCTCTACCAATTCTCACCTTGGCCAAACTTGACCCAAAGGAAGGAAGGGTTCCTTCTTCTTCTTATGTGATTAATTTTTCTTTTCTAGTTATCATTCACATTGCACCAACACATCATAACTAAATAAGAAAAATCATAAGTTCTTCTCCTCTAATTTTCCCTCTAGTGGCCGGCCACTTTGAACCTCTTTTTTTTGTAATTACACAATTTCACATCCAAGGTAATTTACAACACTCTAATTGGTCTAATTTTAGACAATCTTGCATTTCCTCTAATTTGTGTTTGAGAACCCTAATTCTCAATTCAAGAAAAATTACACAATTTCAAGCCAAATTGAGCTTAATTCGTAAGAGATTGAGTTTTGTACTCTTTACTTGAGGGTAATCTAAACTTCACTTCTCAATTAATTGAAGATTTTTTTGCTCTTTTCCTCTTGTGTAGTCAACCACCCACCTCCTTCTCCTCACAATTACCATACTTGATTCTTGTAATTTCTCTTGTTAAATGGTGTCTTCCTCCTACCACTTGTCTAAAATTTGTAAAATTTGCTAGGTTTTGGTGTTTCTCTCTTAAATTTTTTATAGAATAAATCTGAAAATCCCCCTTCCTTATTGTATATGCTACCGTTTTACAAGGAGAAGAAATAAGGTATTTATAGCCCCATTTCTTCTTAATTTCACTGTGACCCCATTTCTAATCTTTTTCACAATTTGAGCCACACCTCTCATACCTTTCATAATAATAATAAAAAAAAATGAATTATTATTATATTTATTATTATAATTATAAATCCTCTTTTTTCATTTTTATTCTCGAGGTTTTACATGGAATCTTACACCAAAGTAACTCAACTTGCTTCTATCACACCTACTGTGCCACAATAGTTCTTTAATCTAACTGATTTTTCACATGTTCTAGCTAAAAGAAAGGGATCAAGGATCCTAGCATGTATTCATTTCAATTGCTTTTCCTATTCATTGTATAAGGATTTAACATATACTCTTTCTCACGACTTACAAGATAAATTTTTTGTAGATGTCCTCGGTAGGCTCACAGCAATCCAATCAATCAAAAAAGTTCTATTTCATGGCCAAGGGCTTGAAGATAAGAGGGAGTTTATCCTTTAAAATAGAAGGTCAATATTACTATATTTCTAGATTTTCAATTATATTAATTCACATGTCTTTAACATTTTTTGTTCTAATTTGGAGGGGAGTAACTTTGTATCACTATGTGGGGTGATGTTGCTAGAAGCTTTGATGACATTGTTGTAAGCATGCATGAGTCTTCAATCATCGCTGTTTTTGCTAGATTTCATGTCATAAAATTTTGAGGTTTGCTTTACTACCTTTTTAACACTGGTTTGACATTAACTTTTTTTTTTCATTTTTGTTTATAGAAGCTTCATTTCCTCTTTACTTTTATTGTTCAACTTCCTTTGCAAGCGAAGCAAAATCTAACTAGAACTGCTGCTTCACTCTAGTATTTCAACCCAGATATGTTGTTCTAATATTAAGGCAACAACACCACCTAAAAAGGGTGAATTAGGTGTTCCACTAATTATGTCAAATAATGCAAATAATCATATTAAGCATATATAACACAATAACCAACAATATACTTAAGTGCTTAAAGTAAAAAGATAAGGAAAGAGAGATTGCAAACTTGATTTTTAACGTGGTTCAGCAAGCCTACATTCAAATGTCAGGTACTAACCATACTTGAGTATTTTACTCTTTTACTAATCCAAGTGAAAAATACAATACCCTTGATGAATTCACACCAAGCAATTACATCACTTGAAGATGTCTTCTCTTCAAGATTCTTCCCTTGGTGACAATACCTCACCAATGCCAAGAGTTTATCCAAACTCTTATGTGTTTACAATTATGATTTGTTTACAACAAGATTCACTCTCTCAAAGAGTAAATTATACAATTGAAAAATATAATTTTTATAGCTTACTCAATAGCACTTAAGACTATTGAAGGTGTGTAAGGGTAATAAGTGTGAGATTTTATACTCTTGTGCTAGAATATAAAGATTTAATTTAGCAAAACTTAGAGTATGTTAGGATTGATGATTTCTAGTTGGTTTTTCTTTTGAAATAGTTTTTATATCACGTATGTTTATAATATCTTCTTAATTTTGCATAAAAAAGAGGTGCATATATGTTTCCAAAAGAAACTAGTCGTTAAAATGCCTCTGAAACCTAAAACGGTTAACCGATTCAAATGACCATATCATTCGGTCGACCGATTCCTGAAAAATATCCAAGTGTCCATCACGGATGGACAGTGGTCGACTGGTTCACTTGGTATGCTTAAGTGGTCGACGGTTTAACTTAAAAACCAGTTTTGGCATTTTCAAACCTGGTAAAAGTTGAATCGATTAAATACATATCAATCCTATTTATGCATGCAATGTGAAGTGTGTGAATTCATTTTAGTTTGCTATTGAATAAGATATAAAGATTTAACAATAAGCTCTAAAATGAATCCTTAATAGCTAAGCCTTTACTTGTTTTACATCTTAGACTTGTTGATGGATTTCTTCATTCAATTCTATATGCTTGTAGATGTGATATTCATATAAAAGATGTTTAAACTTAATTTTATTCAAGCATTTTTTGTTATCATCAAAAAACAAGATATTATAAAATATTAATACATGACTAATAGGACAAAGCGAGTCATTATTTCTTATTTTTTAATACTTTAAATACATACCTTTTTTTCTCTTGGGTTATTAATGTTTTCTCTAACTTAATTTTTCTTTAATTAGCTGTGGTGAATTTCCAGTTGAAATCCAAAAACTCCCTCCATCTTTCCATGTTGTTATATCACTTGATGAACAAGTCAATGAAAACCGAAAGACAATCAAAGAGATCCTTTGTATGGATCCATTTCAGCATGAGGTTTTTCTTTGCTTCTCTCGAATAGTTTTTCCTTGTTATCTAGATTGCATTCAACTTTGTTTTGGTTACATTTTTCCAAACTTGTATGTGCCTTTTCTTTTCTTTTCATTTGAATATGCAGAGCATGCGATTCACCTGTCGAGGATGGTGGTTTGAGAGCTGTCCACAGTGCAACAAGACACTCTCCAGCAACTCAACCAGCTTTAGCTGTACTGAACATGGACAGACAAAATCTGCACTTGTGTCATCATGGTTAGAACACAAAACATGCAATTTGTTATTCAGATTACTCTCCTTTCCATAATCAATTCATTGGCTTCAAGAACAGTTTTTTTCCCTTTAGGTTCAGAGTTAGTTGTATTGTTACGGATGGGGACGACACCACAAGCTTCCTTTCATGTGGCAAGATCGCTGGAATTTTCTTCGATGCCCCAGCGCATTACTTTATCTACGACAGTAAATTTGTTGATCCCTATGTTGTTCCGCCCCAGATGATTGCGATGCTGAACAAGCCCAACTCCGCTTTGGTGCATACAGATCTGCTCTAAGCACATATATACATCTGTAATATCCTTGATTGATGATAACTTAGGAGAGCCTTCGGTTGCCAAGACTGGCCAGCTAGGAGCAGGCCCTCCATGACCACGCAAAATGATAGCCCATGTCATTTTTCTTCGTGCTTTAATTTTGCGTTGCTTATTCTCATTAAACTAGTGCATTATCCGATTAAAAAGAGATTGCCCCATGCATTCTTTGTTTTATACTTTCAGGATTATTAATAAACTGATCAATATTGCCCAGTTGAAGTTGTAATCTCTTGTTGGCATCCTCGGCCTTGATATTAAATGCACTTTCATGAACAGCCTTCCTTTCGGCATGTTGACAGTTAAGCTCCCTCCCTCCCTCCGGCCTGCATCTTCGATCGACATCAGCACTATCTTTTTCTCATGTTCTCCTGTGCACCAACTCTACTCTACTAGAGTTGTCTACAGGGGTGTGAATATTTTTCTAAATTCAATCCAAACATATACACAATTAATTGAATTCCTATACTGTTAATTTGATGTAATTAATGGCTCACTCTATGATATAATTCCATTTACAATAAAGATATATCATTGATTTTTTATTATTATTATTAACATGGATGTCCGGACCAGTTTACACGCACCTTGATTAATCTCACGGGCTCTGAAGTTAATGACCATTTAAACCTCCAATAGTCATCATATTAGCAACCACAAGGCTTGATCTGAGATCACAGGGGTAACGAACCCCTTAATCTCAAACTCTTACTACTAGACCACCTACTATATGATTATGTATCGTTGATTTTGATATGTTGTGTTTGGGTAGCATATGGTTAACATGTTAAAGGATTGGCATGAATTCTAATTCTAATTCTAAATCACAAAAATAAGTATTAAAATTGATTATCATTGAAAACATTTTCCCTTTTATTTCATAAAATGAAAAGTTGTTTTTGAAAATTCTTGTCAATTTTTTTCATATTTGTTTACAATTAAAAAAGTTTGTAACGAAAAATATTTTTCAGTTAAAAAATATCTTGATTTCTAGAATAATTTTTTTTTATTGAGCATAATACACTTTCCAGAAGTTGTAAAAAATTTAAAAATATTTTTTATATTAATTTTGTCTTCAATCTTTTAATTACTATACATTTTATTTTGAATCTTTTTTATGTTTTCTTTTAATTTCATTCCTTAAAATTTTATTTTATTTTATTTTTACATCAACTTTGGTTCTCATTTTTTTAATTGTTATTTGTTTTTATATTGCACTTTTCTTAATTTAAATTCTATTATATATCATATTTGGTTCTCATTCTTTTTATTATTTTTTATTTTATTTGAAATAATTTATGAAATTAATTTTTTTCAGTTCTTTTATCTTTCAACTTTTTTTATATATCAGATTTGGTTTGAATTCTTTTAATTTCTATTTATTATATTTGAAATAATTTATGAAATTTAAATTTCTTTTTCAATTTCATCATTTTCCAACTTTTTTATTTATCAAATTTGATCCTTATTCTTTTGAATGCTATTTATTTTATTTGAAATAATTTATGAAATTTAATTATTTTTTTCAAT